>JGI24021J15306_10000322_pt1 | contig 33370 bp, 7 predicted proteins | sample Ectturendosymbi1_FD_15306 | JGI IMG/M metagenome (IMG submission 15306)
GCGGCTTGACCAACCGTCATATTGAGATTCATGGAAACTCGTTGGAAGACTCTGGCGTTATCACCACGAAAGTTGAATAAAACTAAATTTCGTGAATAATACTTAAGACATGAATTTTTGACCAAGTATCTAAATCACCATATACCGGCCATTGACTTTATTCGTACCAGCCATTTTCAACAAGACTTCAACCTCATTTTTCAATCAGTATTTAATGACGTGCTCACTTTCATTGCACTACAAACGAAAACTTTCACAGATTTTCAGGGTGCTATGCAAGAGCTGTGACGTCTGGAGCTACACACAGGAAATCTGAATAAAAATGCACACCTTTATCAGGTTACTATAAGAAATGTATGAACGCCGCTCCCTCGCGTTCTCGCCCACTACACCTCTGGTCATGAATGACGCAAGACCGGGCAAAATGGTGATAGTACTTACATCGGTAAGGCGAACATCATTCGCCAGCTTTAAAGACCGGTGGTCACGAATCAAAAGCTTTTGAACTTGACTACTGCAAAGCACTGATTTCAAATTACCGTTTGTCCCACCTTCACATGTGAATCTGGGATGATAATTCAAAAATTGCTAGCAGAAGTATATGTATGTGCGAGAAGCGATGAGACTTTTTGAAATAATTGATGGTGTAGAGAAACATGTGTGCAACAGTAAAAATCGTAAACCACTAAACTTCAAGTCACTTCTCTTTCCACCAGAGAGATCTCAGTTGATGACACAGGTTTTGCTGGTTGCGTCAACAGGAAAAATGCGCGAGAACCCCAGGGACCAAGAGCGTGAACCGCATGGCTGCATCACTCACCTAAATAAGATTTACTTTGGTTTGCAGTCAGCAGAGCTGACAGAAGTTCGGTTATCCTCATTAACAATCCTGGTGACGTTATGATCCTTAATCCAAAGCAGAAGGATCCCAGTGAGTCCTTGTGGAGAAATTTAAAGAAACTCTGCTGGTCACAAGTAGATATCGATCCGATGCAAATAAGCGTTGTTTTCAAACGCATTTACAAGATTCTTTGCTTAAAAGTAATTAGCATTCAAAACGAACGACTGGAATTATGAACTAACAGCTGCATTTCAAATTTTGGTTTCTTTACGTCTTCGTCTGAATGGTCAGTTCTGGTTTTGTCATCACATTTTTTGATCCATACGCTATCTACGAGGTAGACATGTAAGTCGCACTAATCTCTAATGAATTAAACGAGAAATTCCCCAATGACCCCAGAAATATGCCAAAGTATGAGTAGTCTTTAAACAGACCTCATGTTATCAGAAAAAAATTACCCGGTTTTACTTTCAACGCAAAAGCGAGGAGAAAGTTGCTTTTTCTAAATCGTGTCCTGAATTGGTCTTGTGCCAACTTTGCTCCCGATGGGACAAAGAATTAGATGCCTGCTGTAGGTGATTTTTGGCATATGCAACACTTCATAAACATAGTATCTATGCAATTACCTCGTCATTTGATAGAGCCTGTTGCAAGGCTGATAAAGAATCGTGAAGCTCCTTATGTACATTTCTCCCGCCAAACTGCTAACAGTTGAAGAAGTGCTTGCAAATCTTATTGCGGTCATTATCGACTGAAAGTTTAATTTTTTGTAACAGGAACGTGCGGTCAAGGGCAGACAAAGGAGGTATAAACTCACCAGCAGTTTTTAGGAGAAACTGAACGCAGAGAAAAGTGAAAATGGTGATAGCAATAACTTGTTGCAACTACAACGTTCGCAAGACCCCGTCCTCTTCGCTGCAACATATTTGCAATTAGCTTTTCCCAAGGGGAGCTTTAGCGCCCGGCCCACAAACCACAAATATTATGAGGGTGTTGATACAGGCTACGCATGTAAATTGCCTGCTTGTAAACAAAGAAAGATGAAACTTCTACGTGATTACGCAACCTGCACGCTTTCTGCTCTTATACATGGGACATCACATACGATATGTAAGACAAAGACAAGTTGTTAGACTCACTTTGAAATTGGCATCTTGTACAAACTAGTTTGAACATGTGCGGGACTAGCGTGTACTTGCTACCGAATTCCTATGCCCAAAACACACGTAAAATGTGTATAACAGGTTCATATCAAACTTTTACTTGCACTATTGCTAATGAGATTTTCAATATTTTGCAGTTCTCTTTTGTGATAGGCCCAAGAGACAGGAATGCCGGGAGAGGCCACCCTCCAGCGCTTCGTAATTGGTTAAAGTAAGGAAATGATGTGGCATTTTTCAATTTTGAGGGCAAGAAAAAATAAAACCCCGGCAGACAATGCAGGGAGAGATGCACAATCAAAAGTAGAAGGACAAAAGTAAACTTTTGAAAACCGTGGTTTTTGTCAAGACGATTCGAAAAACCATTGATGAGGTTTTACTCTTCATTTCATTTTACGGAAAATTTCGCAAATTTCGACAAATTTCAGGCGATGTAGATATCATTTCTACGGAAAACCTTGGTCAAAGTCCGTGTTAGAAATAGGGACTACGAAAAATTTGGAGGATAAACGGTTTCCGTCTCCTTGAAGAAAGCTTCCGCAATTACCTTCGTTAGCAACTTAATGTTGTCCAAATTTCGAGTTCGGTGTTTGTCATTTGTCATATTTACTCACTGTTGTCGCCGCTTTACTTTGCTCTGGTCTTCGTCTTTGATCTCAGAGTAGAATTTCTCAAAAGCGTTCACAGTCGCATCAGTTTGATAGTCACTGCCACACTGTTTTGAACCCGGGGTCTCCTCTGTGCAGAATGGTCTGGTCGTGCGTTTGGCGCTGCCAGGCGAAACGCGACGGTTTTTCGCAGAAACGGCCAGAGAAGTGTCCATGGGAAAGTCGCGTCGGGTCTTCATATTGCTGTAGCGAAAACATTTTGTAGCAAAGCGTCGTGTCTGATTAAATCAACTCATGAAGATATGATGATGAGGTAATTACTGATGGACTACCTCTGCCAAAGAAAGACACCACTATGAAAAAAAGTTTTGTAATGCTAAGCACGAAGTTACAATTACCGAACAAACAAAATGGAAATTAAAATAGTAGGTCAATTTATTCAGTTTTTCACAACACTTATCTTTTACACAAGAAATTCCGTCAATTAAATTAAACTAAGACTCTCCCTAAGACTGAGAACAAACAATGATGAAGTTTTACAGGTGTCTGCTGTTACAGTGCAGGTTGTCCTTACCCGCAGAGGTTCCCCCACCACACAGCCCCTCTTTCATTCACTGTCCGAGTTGCTACTAAGAGAGGATTTCGGAATTTAACCGTGGTTCCTGCTCCCTATGTGCTATTGGAATGTCGCATAAAATGGAGAGAGTTTCGGCTCTGAATAAACTATTTGTATTTCTCAGAATGCGTATATGGCTACTAACGAGGCTCATCTAATCGGTTGATTGTATAGGGTGGGGCTGTTTATTTCTAACAAAGCATTTGCGGTAGTTTTAAGCAAAGGGCCGGCAGCCTGCGGCTACGGAGCCACATGCGGCCCTTTAGTTCCTCTAAAGTGGCTCTCTGGATTTCACAAAACTTGGAATTTTGATTTGCATTTGATTGATATTAGAATGAAGTTGATTACATTTTAGCCTGTGCTCCTATGAAGTGGCCTGAAAAATAAAACGGCATCAACATTTTACAGCTCCTCACCGGTCATATGTGCTGGAGGATGAAGCAGAATAGCTCTTTTGTCAAAAAAGTTGCCGAGCCCTGATTTAAGGTTTGGTGGATTTACACCACTAAAGCGGTCTGACTAAAAGTCCTTTCTAGAGTCCACTTCCAATTCAAAGCTTCTGCTACCAACAAACTTTGCATTCTGTCATGGGAGAAGAAAGTATGCCTGAAAAGAACAAGTTTCAAGTCGTAAAGCACCAAAGCGAGAACGTGGGCCAACAGCACATTTTAGTTCTTTATCTTTTTGTTTCGTGGTTTTGGCATCGAATGGCAAACCTTGCTACCTGTGCTGCTCGGCTATACAGTTACCTCGTAAGTCTCTCGTTTTCGGATGTCAAATGGCATGCATAACGCTATTTCAGATCAAGATATTTACTTTGTGAATATAGCAATTATTAAGTTTTTGTATGTGACACAACAACTCTTTTTAGCGTACCTTGCACTTCTTTGTCAGGCAAGTTAGACATTTATTTATTTTATTGCACAGTAGTTTTTCACAATTTCAACCAGAATATACCTTTGGGCAAGCACCATATTGAGCTAGTTACTGCAAGCTTTACAATATGAAAAGTAAAGTGTAAAGTTTCCGATATCGACGGCTAGGTTTAGCGAACAGCGTTACACATCTTTTATGGTTTTCATCGAAATTGCTTTCTTGAGGATTAGTGCAAGTCCAAATATCAACTCAATTACAGTAGTAACATTTCCTTTCTTTTTTCACTGATTTTTATTACTGTTGTTTAAAGTTGGGTATTGAAATTAAAGCCATCTTTTATTTTTTATTAATCGCTAAATTCAACCCACTTTAACCAAAGTTAGCACAATTATGGCCACTTGCTGTTCAAAAAAGCAATAGGTTGTTTGGTAAATGCAGTTCACATTGCTGACGTGCAATCTCAGTCTTTATTTCGATCAAAAAAACTCTTCGTGGACTCCATAGCACAACTTTCCATCACGTAAACCTTACATTACACAAAATGCACTTGCTCGACCGATCAGAAATCAACCGCATGCACAATGCTGGGATTTAGATAAAAACATTTACTTCTTCAAAACTTTGCTTTCCAAAGTTTTTGCCATGGCGAATTGAGTTTGTTGGTTCCGAGCAAACTCTGGTCGATCGTTTCGATAAATGGTTCTCGGAATCCATACCGAAAAAGTTTACATTGAAACAAATCCTAAAATTTCAAGACCGACGCCAAGGCTTGTGCATCTTGAGTCCAACAGAAAGCATCTCGAGTCCGAAAGACGCCAAGACAAAAAGCGTCTCGAGCCAAACAGCAGGACTCATGCCTCCAAACAGCAGGCATGCAATTGTAGTAAAAAAACACTGTCCAGAAACCTTCTATCACTGCTGCTGTGGGCTGCTAGAATAATTTCGAAACCGTTATTTTTCTTGAAATAACTACATTGCAAAGAAATGCGCTTTCTATTCCCACAAAAATATTCCAATAAATTTTGTACTTGTGATTTTATCGCGAAACAAACACTTTGCTATTCAAATGCTTTTTCAAAACACTTTTATTGCTTTTTTGTTTGAATTGACAAACATCAGCCAACATACAGCAGGTCCAATGTCGCTAGTTCCTTAACATCTACGTACGTGATATTGGGATTGTAACTACAATCGTCTGTGGTTTGTAAACATATTAAAAAGAGGATGAAAGTCACTTTGTGACCCATGTGAGTACTAAAGGATTTTGACTTCCGGAAAACATTCGGTTTGAATTGATACTTCTTGCGTAGAATAGATCAAGGTTAGATTTCGGTTACTAAGGTTTCTCTTGCCCAGGAGCGGATCCAACCAGTAAGGCTAGGGGGGGTGGCGATTTCAGTGATATTTAGGAGTCATCAAGTCTCACTGCGGTTTGACTACTGCAAGAGGGATGAAGTACACTTCATAACACTGCTGTGCAAACACAATGGACGATAAAATGGCCTTATATCGCAAATGATGCTTTCCGAATCGTACAAAATCATGGTGAATAAAGTTATTTCGTAGGTTTTAGGGGGGGCGATCGCCCAATCGCTCCCCTGGATCCGCCGCTGCTGTTGCCAATACCAAGTGCCTCGCTGAACAAGATTTCAAAGCTTTCAGCAGGATGCACAACGTTGACGTGAAACTTGCTTAGATTGCTCGACAAGCTAGGCTTGCACGGAGCTGAGAAGGTACAAACCTGCTCGAATGGTTGATCATTCGAAGTGGGACAGATGTGGCTTCTTGACCATTTTCATCGATTTGATGATTTATGACCATTTTTCGCACCTGTAAAGCAATGCAGAATGAAAAAATGCTTAAATGTGAATTTAGTGTGCTTGATGCAGTCATGTCATTTAACGAGCGTAGATCGCAACATAATTGCGTGTATCTTGAACCTGGCATCGTCACTTTCTTCATCGAAACAGAAGAGCGAAGTATTGTTTGGCAAATATCCATTCACCACCACACGAGCTTTTCCAAGAAGCCGTCATCTGTATGTGACTTTCCAAACTGACACGAGCGCTATAAGGACCATCATTCGCTTTTACGGGAAACATTATACTACGTATCAAAGTGACTAACGCCTGCTTTTTGACTTGTAAAGGCGGGGACATCGTAACAGGGAGAAGGCAGGGAAATTTGAGAAAATGTGAGGCCACCATTGAGTACCGCTTTAAATTTTTGGCACAGTTAGTTTGATAGACTTATAAGTGCATATCCTAATTGCGGATTGTATTAAACGTTGATCTTTTTTATAATCCTGGTGTTGAACACTGCCACACAATAGTTTAACCTTGAATTACGTATTCAGCTCAAAAACGCATAAAGTTGAAAACAACTGTTGGTTTTATGCGTTATGAACAATTTTAGCTAAAATGAATATTAGCTAAACCGTTCTAATTTCTGGAGTTGCGCTACACATTGAAAGTTGCTTGAAGCCGGCATAAAATAACCAATAGTCTTGCTTTAAAAAGCACGCTTCTACCTCCCTTGTCCCTCTAGTAAAAAAGACAGGATAAGCAATGCCTCCATGTTCCGACGACCCTACTCGCAAATACGTTTCAAGGCATTAGGCCCTAAACTGCCCTACATATAGAAAAGGACACAAAACTGATCTTCTTTTGTTATAAACAACGCAAGTTTCAAATGCAACTGCAGCACATATTGAAAATTCTAACCTCTAACCTTTTTAACGACCAGTTTTTTAGCGAATTTGAAAGACTAAGATAGACATCTAGACAAAAAGAAAATATTTTGAAAATTTTCAGCAGGGATAAACTAAAGAGCCAAACGCAAAGTCTTATAAAAACGGCCTCATCAGACTTTACATTGGAAATCGGATAAAAAAGGTAATGGGCTTCTAAGCTTTCAAAAGGTAATAGAGCAAGGGTGTCCAAATCTGCTCTGTGTATGAGCCGCATATCGCAAAACGCAGGTGAAAAAGAGCCGCAACATAAATATCTGAAAACACGAATTTATTTGCAATCTACATTTCTGTGACATAAGTCTTTTTGGAACGACTTGAAAAGTATTACTTTACGGCACGCTAGTTACCACAGTACCATTTTACAATATTTCTACACTTTGCCATAGAAATAAAAAATAAAAAACAAATACATAATTTTTCGGAAAGCTCAAAGAGCCGCATGCAAAGGTTCGAAGAGCCGCAGTATGGCCGCCCCTGTAACAGATTTTTCCTCACACTTTCATTAGTAACTTGCTCGCTCAGAAAACACTACCACCTTTGAGAACAAAATGTTTACCGCTGATACCCAACGATTGTTAGGTCTGTTATTATCTTCGTCTCCTCCGGCCATCAGCCTGTCCATGAAGTTACACGATGACTGCTTGCTCCAGATGTTAGCGATCAAGCCGGCACCTGCCTTCGAATCATTCTCGTGGTTTTCGCCCAAACTTCCGCTTCGATCCGCGTCGACTGTTGTAACCGTGCTGACGGAAAACCGGCCGTCAACTGCCGTGTACGAAAGGCTTGTTGACTCAATAGCTCCGACCGACCCATCGTCCTGTCTTTCGCAAACGCTCGTGTTTGAGGACGGCGCATTTAGAACGTGATTTGCGTCGTTTGATGAACATGTGGTCACGGACGTGTTGTCAGCGAGTGGATGAAATTGTTCTTCAGGTTCCGTCATTGCTGACAGGGGGTCTGCACACAGCCAAGGTTTTTATTGCAAAAAGCTGACCCGCAGAACATCTACAAAAGTTGGCAATTACGGGATACATGCAATTTCAGTAATTTGTGACCATAGTACCGCCAAAGACTCGAACCGCTGTTGCGGCAATCGTTTCAAACGTACTTATGTGTATTCGCGAGTAAAGAGGTTCCACGTTTACATCGGTGTCAAGGTGACGACAAAGATAACAAAAGTGCACAACGACGCAGGAGAGCGGAGGTATTTCCCCCTGACCTGTCAAAAGAAGGGCAAAGGGGGCGGAGGTGCCGTTTCATAAGAGTATCATAGGCAATTTCATGGTTGATCAAGATCGAATTGAAACAAATTCATTGCAGCTATACACTTACCCAAAAATTCATATTGGTTTTCTATTATTTCTGGTTATATTTTTGAGGTCAACATTGTTATTGAACAGAAACTATAGCGTAGTGGTAACGATTTTTTTCTTTTTTGTAAGTTTCGATTCCGTCAACTCTTTAACTGTCCCCTGCACTATCGCTGCTCCGGCGTTCTGGAAGTCCAAATAAAGATGGTGCGACGCAACACGACCATCGCACCACCATTTGCCAATGGGTATAACTGCAACACGCAACCGCTGAGCAGAGCAGTATTACGAACAACACAGCCATTATATCTTTTGATGACTCAGTTGATGAAACGCCTTGCACATATGCTGTGATTAGCGACCCCAAATCTGAAAAAATGTATCTAAGAAAAATTCTAGAATAAGCCTGTAAATTTCTCTGCGAGATTCCTTGTCAGTTTTTACAAATATAAGGTGCAAACAAAGTCCTGGTTATGCAGAACTTAACCCCATTTTAACTCACTTCTTGCGACCACTTCAAAAATCTTCAACATCCTGTGAAAGAAAAGTGCATTACACTTGTTTACAACACTCCCTGCGTACTGCGAGATCGGAATTTGGATGAAGGAGAATGCAGTAATTGCAAGCTTTTGACGCTTGGTTTTTGTTGCACCTGTCGAAGGTGGACGAATAATACTGAACCCGTATGCAATTATTTATTTTTCATTTGAACACTAAATATTTAAAAGGGCATCGTTTTGCAAAAATTTCTAAATCTAACATGAGACTGTACTTTCTCCAACAAATTTCCTGGGAATTCCGTCATAACTTTCGACACAATCCAAAATGAATTCGGAACCACGCTTCTTATGCATTAGAACGAGCAGACATTTTCCTTTTACTCCACATACTCCTCCCCTGTTGTAGTGTGGCAGAACATCTACGAGAGATGATGATCACTTTGACAGACTTTTCAAACCACGTCCGTGGAAACGTTATGGTCTTTGGGTTGCCAAGTCATCAGGAGACCACAATTCGCATCACTTCGATTGCCCCATGGAAAAGCGTGACCAGTACGTTGGGACAGGTTTAGCTGCAGGAGTTGCCAGAGTTGAGAAATAATTCCCGCCTCCCATATCTGTTCTTCATGCCTAGACTAATTGCTTTGCATGGCTGAGGAGCTCATTTCGGCCTTGAAAAGACAATTCAATCAAAAACTGGAGCCATGATAGGTTCATCACCAAATAATATACTTGTTTCCAAACTGAATGTGCTTGAAAATTTTAGAATTTTGAGATGCGCCTTTATTTCTACTGACTCATTTAGGCTCATTCTTTTTATATGTCACGATAATGATATTAGCTGTACATTGGCGTCGAGAGCGTCACATTTCTTAAGACATAGTTGCAATGTAATATATTTCCTTGGTTTGATGCCGTTATTCATGTTAAAGTTAACACCTCCCTGCATTTGTCCCGGCATTTCATATTTTTGAAAATTTTCAAGCACATTCAGTCTGGAAACAAGTACAATTTGGTCATTTTTATTTAGAAAAATTAACACAGTTTTGTAACTGAGGACTGGATCGTGGTGGGGCAGGCTTAACCTCCAGAAACTGAAATAATATTTGACGATACTTCAGCAAATCTTGTGTCCCCAGTTCCAGGTAATAAAAAGCCAAGTTTTATCAAAACAATCTAACATTTCTGTTGGAAATAGCTCTACAAGCCTCGACTAATGCTCAACCACAGGAGATCATTACATACAGGAAAATCTTACAACTTTCGGTCTCTTCCTGCGAGCAAACGCTGTATCTTAGAGCAAGAATCCTGTAGCAGTAGCTGCACGGTTACCATAATTTCAACGATTAGCAACTTGATGGTTTTTTTTCTGGAGCAAAAAAATTCACTGTAAACTATGACAAGAGGTATTGTTTGCACCTGTAGAACACCAAGGACGCATGTATGCTTTGCAAATACCCAACGACAATGACCTTTCCACAGCATGCTGGCTTTGCAGATATCAGCCTCAGTGGTTGTGCTATGTCGACTCCTTTGATGTAACTGTGTTTTTTTGGTGGGTTTGTATTGATCAGGGTTAGAGTGATTTCGGCAAAAGTTTTGTGTTTAAAGAAATGATTTAAATCCTCGTAAGCATCGTTGACTATACCGCTTCATATTTGGCTGATTTTTATAATGGTCACAATACAATAGGTTGTGCTTAGTTGGGCGGCTTGGGCCGCCGGTTAAGCTGTTTTCAATCCGCAAGATTGTGGTGGGCGCAATACAATGAAGACAATTCACTACTTTTTCATTCATTAAATCTGTAGAAAATAATATTATGGTGTCTGCAGACAAAAAGCAAACCAGTAGTCTGGGGAGGAAGAACTTTTCCAAAAAAGTTTAACGTGTAAGTGCTGAAAGGTCAGTCGAATGTATCATGCGAAGTAGTTTAGACAGGATTGATGACATCCCAAAGGTAAAGTTAATCTTCAAAAATTTCACGTTGAACCCCTGAAAATTGATTGTTCGTATGAAAATGTGAATAACAATAAATTTCCTGTAATTTGTTTATCCTGAAGATGTGCTGTATTTTAGCATCAATGACGAGGCGACACTATCTTAGTAAATAGATTCTACAGACTACAGAGTTCCTCTCTCTTATAACTCTTGCAAAAATATCTGTAGCTTTTCTCTGTTACCAGAATTAAATCAGCTTGTTCTAATTATCAACCCGAGTGTTTCGCGTTTGGTCATGAAGTAGATTCAAATCTTGAAGAACTTGCTTTGCTTGATGTCCACTGCATTTTCTTGTCGCAAAAAGCTGAAACAGTCATCGCAGGTGTTGTTGTTGGGCAACTACATCGATGGACTGTTGTCACTGACTGTTGCAAACTCTTTCGTGTGCGACTGTCTGCAAAGAGTAGGGATCATTTTACAGCATCGTTGGGCATAGCAATACCTTTTGCGTGCGCATTTTCAAAGATCAGCCTTCATCTTCTTGCTAAACTCTATGCAGACGTTCGTGGTTTATCGATCCTACGGTCAAGAAAATGGCTGTCAAGAAGTGGGTTGAACCGTTTCGATGACGACACTGTTTTGATCAATTATTGTAAATGATTAAACTCAAAGGGCCATAAATATTGATTTCGGGTGATAGATTAAGGCAGATGTGATGACGAAGCTAATTCCATGGCATTAAAATACCTAAAACGCACACAAATCCAGCACTTCTCCACGAAAAATAATTGCCTCGTGAAGTTGCATCAATCACAGGATACAATTGCCTGACTATGCAGCGTTTCCCTACCATCATTGATACGTACAATTGCCGGCTATTCTATTTGAATAAGAGCTGTTGATGCCTACTTTGTAGGCGAAATATATACTTTGTAAGATCTTACTGTCCGATTCTTTGCTGAAAAAGGAATTCTTTCCATAGACAATGATTGATACGTCGTGCTTCTTTAATGTGATTGGACAGCCCTGCACTCTTATCAGAGCATAGAGCAAAATAGTACTGTATTTGTTTCAGCACACGAAGGTTTAGTCACTACTCACTGCTAACCTTAGCAACATGCTGCTTGCAAACAGAATCTGATTCTGCAGCATGTGCTCATTCAAGAGGTTTTACCGCAGTAACGGCCATTCGGACATCCTGATAAGCAGGTTACTACAGGTGTCCCATTTTGACTATACCTTGAATTAAAATTTTCAGAGCTCATAAATACCAAATCAAGCGATAAAAATCAAGCAATACAAGTCTTGATCAAGACAAGCCATAACGGTCTGGTAGTAGATTGAATGAAATGAATCATAGTTTAGTGAAAGTCAGCTATACAACGGACACTTTTTCCCATGAGCCTAGATGACGCAACTAGGAATGATGCCAAGTAAACTGAAAATAGTTTTATACCAGCATTACCATCCACTACTTTGCCTCATGACACATTTGAAAGCACATCTAAGGTAAAACTGTTTTTGTCGCAGTGAGGACGACGCCAACGTATGTTCGACAAGGCATGTTGACTTGTTCGGGGTCACAGAAAGAAAGGACTGCTTTGTTTTTTAACATTTATTGTCAGTAGCGATGTGTCGTTCTGGACCGGTTCGCCCTGTCACCACCTGCGAACATTACGGTCGTGATAGCTTCGACAAGCATCCGAGGAATCGATATCGCCCTGCACGGCCGCTTGCCTCGTATCGCTTAATTGCTTGCGGAGGCAAAGTGCTGATAACAGCGATTAAACAAAGCACTATCAGAGCTTTTTCCGCGCACGAACCACGTTTCCGTTTTATCCCGGGACAGAACTTATCCTGGAAGGGCGTAATGCGACGCCCTGATACCGCAGCACCTGCTGCAAACAGAAAGCAACGGCCACAGATGGGACGAGTGGAAAAGTCGTTTCTTTTTTCAGCAAACAATCAGTTGTAACAAGCACACGCCGAGTTGTGGTCTGGTCGAAACGAGAACCGTCAAATTCGCTTTGTCTCAAATCGTGGTTGCAAAAACAGCATGCCCCTATATTTTAAGTTACATTGCCGAAACGTGATGCAACCGTAACACTGAACCGTTTCACGTTTTAGGTGAAACGCATCACGCTTCATCCGGAATTAAGTGCAACCAATACATCTTTTTTGGAGTGTCTTTGGAGAGAATAATGTAAAACGTTCTGATCTCTCTAAAAATCAGTGTTACGTTACTTACAGAATATGTTGCATAAAGTTACATAACGTTTTCAGGGAACAAATGTCCAAAGAATTAAAATGTGCACTGACAAGATCAGTTTACATTTTATGAAATTTTTACATAGTTTTTCAAATCTTTGGAATCTGAAGTTTATTTCAATGGGGTTGCCTGAAACAGCTATGGCTTCGAAAAATATGTTTTTCCGATAACGGTTCCGATGAGCGTTAACCACAGGCTCTCAACGAACTTGAAGGTATATTTGATCTGCGTTGGGAAAAGTTTCCGTAGTACATTTACTGCTTCGTAACATACCATTTTTATGATTTGTTGCAGTAAAAAATATAAAAATATTTGAAAACAATGTAAAAAGGCATTAAACCAGCCTTAATTTTTATGCAGCACATCAAAATAAGTTTCTCTGATGACCGCTTCAAACGTTTCTACGGACTATAATCGTTAATTTCGGTTTCAACGTTTGTTTAGGCCAACGTGCAACTGCAGAAATTGCCGAAATAATGTTTACTGATTGACACTGCTTGCTTGTAACAAACGCAAATGTAAACAAATTTGAAAAAATTCGATAAGCTTGTGCTTTATACAATACAATTTGGGAAGCAAGAATTTCTGACAGTACGGCTGCGTTAACACCAAGTGAACCACAGACAAACTTGCACAAGTGTAAAACAATATTGGTGGTTACAGTTATATGGTTATAACAAACTTTTAACCGTCCGTTTCTTTGCGGTTATGAATTGGTTTCTTAACTTAACAACCACCACATTCAGATGCAAAGACAAGACAAATGCAACTGTACTTGACGTTTGCTGAATCCCTATGGCTAATAATTTCTGCAAGGTGGCGCTGCGGATTTTCAACAGAAGATCACAAAAACTCACTTAGCTAATTGTACATGAGACTAAAACCGCACCTCGCATTCCATCGGCGACGCTGCTTGAAGACGTCAACTCTTCTTTTCTCAATCTTTCCAGAACATCCCCATTTCGTTCCATTTCCCATATGGCTTCTTCTATCCGAGACTGGTGCTTTCGCGCTGTCGGTCCACCACCAATGTGGTTAGCTTGGGTGTTCGCTTTGATCGCAACCATGTCTCGCCACTTTCGCGCGGAAGAATCGGCATTGGCGTGATGGTAACAGTCGTCACGCCGCGGTAATGTCATAGCAGGTGTTTCGGAGGAATGATTCATTTAGGTGACGATGTGTCCCTGTGAACTATCTGCTTGGTGATTGGCACATTTTCAAACAACGCTACATTTGCACCTGAACGGCCTGCAAAGGTAAATGTATAAATGACCAGATCTTACAACATACAACAAATTGAAGTTCACATCTATACCTAGCCAGGACCTACGAGAGGAGGTTACAAGAGGTACAACGCACCGGGGCTCGGTATGTACTGGGGGCTGGGGCCCGGGAAGATGAAAGTAAGCACGCAAGGTTTTTCTGTAGTCAAGCCCAAAATTACTAATGCAAGCCAGTTGTCACTATAACAATAAATCTATTTATAAATCTTAGCATAGTACAGTGGCTGTTTTATCTAAGGCCTATTCTGATTACCAGAGAAACAAGCTATAAAAGTTTCGACGAGGGCCCCAGACGCTAGAAGGGCCCGGTACTAGTCTTTGCAACCCCTAATCAAATTTCGCTCAGAAGCCCTGCACCTAGCAGTAGTACCACCAATACATATTGTAACATCATTTTGATAATGAAACTTCGAATCCAAATTCCCAACATGAGATAATACTCAAGTCTGTTTTCTCCTATCTTCTAGCTGCAGTAAAACTGCTTATTCTGAGAAAAGCAGTTCTTCGCGTTTTTTTTCCTTTACCGGCGAGAAAACACTTGACGCGCTCTGTCATGAGACTGAATTAATCTCCGCTTATCATTCACAGACGTGACAAGCGCACCATCACCTTAGCGACATATGGAATTCATGACAGGCGTGCACCAACAAGACCCTTTTGGAAAAGTAAAACTTTGCTGCAATTAAGACGTTGATTAGAGTACGGTAAAAGCAAGGAACGTTGATCGATAACAATCAACAAGAACTATCAGCATATCTCATCACTTGCGTTTCCTGAGTACTAGTCCTGGATTTTGATATTCTGCAAGAATTTGGCAGACGAAGCAACATGGTTCGCGTCGGGTCGTATCAATAAGTAAGAACGAAATCGCATTTCAGTGGACATTAGACCAGATAAAGCAAAGTGCGTAAGTCAAAATTTTATGTCGTGACCATTTTAACATCTCTGTGTGAGGAGCTTTTAGATTCATGGGTCTCCACCAGGAAACCGAAAAGACTTTGAAAAATTTTTTTTACCCAACTAAAAATGGTGTCAGCATCTCAGAGCATGAAGTATCACGCATCTCCCTCGTTTCAATTAAGTTTCCAATTTCCCTGTGCTGGTAGCATAATGCCAGGTTGTATGCCACTTCCTTCACTCAAGGCTTTTCTATAAACACTGCATAATCATTGTTTCGCCAAAATACTCGGTGCCCGTAACCGTAACCGCTGTGACTATGGTAGAAACGACTGAGCAGATGCTTCTTTGGAGGGCTTTCAGTGCCTTGCTGCAAGATGAAAATATTTCCAGAGATAAAGATGATTGGTGGTGAAGCGTGTTACATAATCCACGCACATCACGAGTCGTGGAATAGCTGGTCGCCTCTGCATAACAAGTGGATCGGCAAACAGCAGAAGATCTATATGGGTGTATCACAGCGTCAAACTTTGTAGGATGCTTTTATGACCAATATTTTCGAAGCACGGTAAGAGCGAACGAATGAGTGAGTGCGAATTGTCAAAACTTAGTAGCGGTCGAGGAACTTTGCTTAACCATGCATACAGTGAGTCTTCTTTAATGGTATTTAAACGAAGTATGCGATGTAACCGAAAAACCCACCTAAACAAAGTGATCTTTCCTACTATTACGCGATCCAAACTGTTTTGTTTGTCGGTAACCTTTTGCAGAGATCCAAAACAAGCCACTCCAAAACTGCGAAAGCTCTCAAAAGGCTTGTGACTGCTACAGAACCGTCGCCAGAAAGTCTTCAATAGGGGGCTTTGCGTTTGTGCAGGGGTCTTGACATTCTAATATTCGACAAAAGCTTCACGGATTTATAGTGTTTCATATTTCAATTTGGGGGGCTTGGAGCTTTGTTTGGGGGATTTAAGCCCACCAAAGCGCACAATCAAGCGGCAAACTTGCTTAAAGCACGATGATGTCGTGAATAACCAGTCGGTTAAATCTTGTCGATGATTGGACACAGCACATGCGCATTCAACGAAATCGAAAAGTATGCAGGATGCTGTCAGTGGAAAATTGCCATTAAAATTGTGGCATTAAGTTTCAGCAATAATAGACACTATGACGTCGGCTCATTTGGCAGCCAATGTAAAACTAAAATAAAAAGGACAGTTTTATTAAGCCTTCTATGAGACAACACACAGAAATAGAGAAATTGATCGAAAACAACAGCTCTTTTCCATGCGCAAAATTCATTTCGGTAATGGGTCCAATTTGTATTTCGAATTTAAGTCGATTTCTACATTGACTGTGCAACACCACTGAATATTTATTCATTCTCATTTTACTGTATTTATCAGGTAAACCAAGTGCAATGCCTGCCGCAGTACATTTTAAGAAAAATTTTATTTGCTGTTAGAAAACACCTATCTTTCAATGGAAGACAAAACTTTTTAAAAACGACCCCTCTTTCATAGAGAAATGTCCTGACTTGAACTATCTGGCAATTATGACCGTTGTTACATGTAACGGCTTCTATCGATTTTACCCGAGATTTGGAAATTGTCCAATAAGTGACGATGGACGCTATGATGTTAAAACATCAGCCAGGCGAAACCTTTGCACAAATGTCGTGAAAAAAACTGAAACGGTGAGATGTAGGTCGAGTGGAAATGAGCAACAAGACTTCTCGATCGTTTTCCGAATCCTGGCAACCCAAAAACAACCAATCAACAACCAATACAGTGAAAAGAGAAACACTAACAATGTCTACAATTATGGTAGCTGGTCGCAAACAATTCCATTTTTACACTGATATAGGTCATTCGGTTTAAGACATTGGCTAGGCTAGATCAAGCAAATGTATATCATAGATGTCATTCTTGCAAGTGTTCCCACATGATGTAAGTCAAAAAATCTTACATTTTGGAAAAAATTGCATTTGAAAACCACCCCTCTTTCAATTACTATTGCATTACCGCCCAATTACCACAAAAAGCCTCTCCTGGCTGATAAAAGTTTCTCGGTTTAAGGCTGAATTAGCCTTAGATGTAAACAAGTTTTCATCGCTAATACAATTGCGCATCGAAGCTCACACAGGTGGACATATTTATTTAAAGCATTCCACAAGGACGATGGCAAAAAAAGAATTTACCATCAAAATGTTCGTGCATGTATTGCATATATTTAACCGCCCAAGATGTTCAAAATAACTTAAGCTTTCAAACGTCTACTCAAAGACGTTTCATCTTCTCATCTGTAATACCCTGAGCCCTGTCACGTTTGAAAGTTTATACATTAAACATTATGGGACTTTTTCGCGCCCTAGGGATAATCAAAGTTCAATCCTAATATTCTGTGCTTTTGCAGAAAGCCGAATTTTTGCTGTTCTGTCAACCTGCACGGTGATGTTTGCATTCACTGAACACCCTCTTGCGTAAAAGCTATGGTAATATTAAAAACGCATGTATTCTCTTCTGCAACAACCTCATTTACTTTTACTTTAGCTTGATTGCGTAGTTGCAAAGTTTTCAGTGGTTCTTGCTGATCAGTGGTCTTGCTGCTTTTATTTGCATTTAACTGCTCACGCTTTCAATTTCTTTGTTTACGCTTACGGACTTGGATGAGCTTGCCTTGTTTTTGAAACTGATGTAAAATAGTCAGTGAAAGTGTTTTCTCGCTNTCGTTTTTTAGTTACATTTGTGCTTTCACTCATTACGCATTGTTTTGCTTCTCTTAACTTTCGGTTACAAAATGCACATAATCAACTTACTCTTTCTTGTCATTTAGAATCAAAATTCCCTACAATGNCACTTGCACAGTATGACATTAAGTTGCNATGGGCGTTGGGAGTGATTTTAAATCATAGCAAAAACCGCAAGCTTCGAAGTCAAGTTACATTCTGCATCCTAACTTTCTTTTTAACTATTGCAATTACATTAACTTTCTGACGTCAGAACGTTTCACGTTAAGTGCATGACAGGATGATTCCTTTAGTTACAAATGTTAAAATAAATCTTGAAGAAACCTAATACTAACTCTGTAGTATTCTGAAACAGCACCGTACTGTACTATATTCTCCTAACCACCACTCATTGTACTATAACCAGGGCCGCAACCAGCGGATATTTTTTGGGGGGCGTGCAAAATGATTGTAACTTGCTATTGTACCTAACAACTAAACATGTGTTAAATTTCTGGGTGAGCTATTGCCAGGTTTCCCGCCTCATGGTTGCGGCCTGGCTATAATAGATGTAGCCTACAAGGAGAATAAGCACTATGTCGTCAAGCAAACTGTTCTATCAGTACAAGTGCGTACGCAAAGGGTTGGGGTTGAAACCCTCTTTGAGCAAGATATTTTACAAAAACTTGATTATCTGCGCAAAGGAGATTAAGTGTTTTCGCATACTTTTTGCTTGTTAATTTGTCGACTTAAATGCAAATACCACAGAATGATTTTGCATGCAAATTTCAAGGAACATTGTAAATGGGCCAAAAAGCAATAACTAGGTTTTGGTGGGAATCTGGGTTATCGTCTGCATCCAGAAACCATCTCACCACTTTTTGCAGACCTTTCGTCCACTACACATGTTTAAGATTGTGTTCCACTATAGTTCACTTTGTCTGAAACAATTTGTCTTTATTTTGTCTGCTATGGCTGAGCAACGCAAGTGGTGACGGCATTGGCTACATTACCAGTTTCGGTAGCATGATAAAACTGTTAACAAGCCCAAAAACAGCAGTTGTTAACATAGAAGCATTCACGCATTTGATAACGTCTCAGCAGGGAAGGAGGAAAACAAACAAATTGCTGGACTTCTACACATAACAAAAAACCGAAAGATTTCTTACGTACTTTACGCGCATTCTCAATCCTTGTGTAGTTTTAGCAAGATTCGATCTTGCCAACCGGGGTGTGCGCCAGCCAATCTAGCCGCACACTTTCCATGCTCCACTGCTCGTATTCGATAAGACAGCGCAGCTTGATTTTGCGGTTGTAAATTGCTCTGACGCAGTGATGGGTGTCTTTTGCTCCCCTGTTTTAACGCGCAGCCTGCTATTTCTGCGGTTCTGAATTGCTGTGTCGAAGGGTTGAGTTTATTTTCCTCCTATATCGTAAAATGCAGCGCTGTTAAATTATATTCAGTGTAATGACCCATAAATTAAAGAGAGTGCATGTAGACAAATATGCATGTTGTGTCAACAAACTTCGCGAAAACGTTGGTTTGGAAACATGAACATGACGTCAAATTGTGACGTCACAAACAGCGCACTCCCAATACAAATGACGACCATATGCCACAGAATGAAACCTCCCCGTGAAAATTTTCTGCGTATGCCAGTGTATTTGGAGTCCTCGATGTACCTGACCGGCACCTACCGTTAGGTCAGATCTTTGTAAGCCACATAGCTTATTGGATCGTTGCAGTACTTCCTGAAATCATGTAGTTGTAATGTTTACCCACATGTATTACTCAGGCTAATTCGAAGCAAAACTTCTTTTGTGGTCTTGTTTTCTCGTAAATCTACGTACGCGAAGGTGAGTGATTTACGCAAAACGGTCTTGTGAAGCTTTTGAGTTCATCGCAAATTGATGTCGCATCCCCCCTAAAACACTATATGCCTGCTTCCGCCACAGCGGGTAATTTTGGATTTTTGTCGTGCTTTGATTTCCCATCCAGCTATGCTGCAAAGATGAACGGATTTAGGTTTTTCAAATCCAAGTCCTATCCGACAATCCCATTTGAAAATCCAATCCAAATCCAAATCCGATAAACTGACAGTTCCAAAATCTAAGTCCTGTTTGAATCCAAAATTCTATCAATCGTGTTCTGCTGAAGGCAAAATAGTTCTACGAAAGGCAAAATAAATTGATTATTTATTTTGCCATTGTGTTTTCATGTTCACTAACAATTGGTTTCCTTACTGCGCAATGGTTTTTTGTATTGTTACTGTTTATTAGCTAAGTCATTTGAAACAATAAATTAATCAATCAATGCAAAGCAGTGTTTGCCTCATAAGGCAAAAAATACAATACCAAAAAATACCTTGGAAACTAACGCAAGTTAACTTATGCTCTATCATTGGCTCATAGCACTATAACAGTGGACATTTTGAAGACTTCAAGGCAAGCACTATTATCATCAATGCAATGAAAAGCTCACTTATAAAATGTAAGACAGCAAATCGGACAAACAAATTATCAGGCACAAAATACAACACAAGTGAATTGTTAGCACTAGCCTACACATATATAAAACACTAAAGATCACGGGTTAAGAAAAGGGATAGAATCAATGAAAGTCAAACAAATTTCTTAACTTTGATGACATGATACACAAAAGAGCAGGCTTGTACCTTTCATCACTGGATATGTAGATGATCCAAACACAAACACGGTTTACAATTTCGACGGATGTGAGAAACTCCACTCACGCAAACGTACAGATTAAATGCAGTCTTCTACAACTCCGAAACAGAAGTTTCGAAGAAGTTCAAACCAAGATTATCAAATCCAAATCCAATCCAAATCCAGTTAAGCAGAATTTATAAAATCCAAATCCATCACAGAGCTGGAAATCTGTCGGATTTAAATCCAAATCCATGTTCATCTCTGCTATGCTGGGTGCTTTGCAAAAACTGATTAAGACACCTGATGGAGCGAATTTTTGCAATAATTTCACGTGGCAACGACTCCTAAGCAAGTGAATGCGGAGAATGAAGTATAAAAGGAAAAAACGAGACGGAGTCTATGTCATTTGAACCACATAAAGCTGGATACATTCGGCATCAGCGTTGATCAAATGCAATCGCCGCCATTGTAGCAGATAGCAGTTAGAAATTTCTCGAACTAACGTTTCCAGCAACGGAGGGTTTCTCTGAAGCTAAAAGAAGTTTTTGTAAACGTTCCTGTTACGCTGATACTTAAAGTAATGTACGGCAGGTTACAGTTAAAAACCTAATCGTGAGTTTTGCACATTCAGGAAAATGAATTGCCGACACGACACGACCAGTCAGATCTGTTTTCCAATGGTCGCCAAATAAAAGTTTGTTGAGTTGTTGGTTTAATGGCATTGCCGCAATAAGTTTTGAAGAGTAGGCTGTTGCATTTTCGTTTGTTTTGTTCTTAGCTTTGCTATCCCCAAGTAAGTGCGCACAAATGTTTTTATACCAAGATTAAAAAATGATTGATTCAATTTTTTGGTTCCTTCGCGCAACACAGTTTAAGCAACGTAGTTTCGTTAACGTCTTGAGCAATGCATGCTCGGTTAGGGACTTGGTGTACTTGCGAAGCTACATTGATAATATATTTCTTCCAATCTCTCTTTGCAAACAGTTGAAAGTTTTTTGTGGGTTAAAATTTGGCTTTTTTCTTCACTTATAAAAAATAATCCATCAATATCAAACGCTTTTTCCTACCGTAACATCTGAAACATTACAGAAGAGTAGAAGTTTACCTTGGCATTGAAATTATTTATTAGAATGGTACATTAGGTTTGATCATGAAGCAACAGAAGTTTCTTGGAAGATATTCAAAAAGAGTTCGAACCCCGGAGACTTTCTGCATCCACCACTGTGTAGGCTGCTACATCTGAGCAACATTTGGTAGAGGATTTGTAGATACGCACAACACTTTACGTGTCGTTTTTGAGAACGTTAACATTAAAGCCCATTGTTAAGATATCTGCAACAAAATAAAGGGTGTTTATAATTTCAAGCCTAATGTTTAAATTCTAATAAAAAAACGAAAAAAGTTTAAAAAACATGTAGTCTACTTCAAGAATAAAACTGTTGCTTGAAATACGAGGTTTGTTTTAAGCTAAGGTTTGTAGCTTGAAATCCGGTAGAACGAGCAAACCGTGGTGCGTTCATTCTGTTACGTAACTAGCCATGCTATCTTGATTGGATCGTGTCTAACCGGGGTGAAATGAGACCGTTTTCAGCAAGCAACGGCGCTCAATTGCCTCCTCGAGCACACAACGGTAGCATCGCATAGCTTTGACCTGACAAAATTGTCCATGCCAAGCATCAATGCAGATACTAGCACAAATATTGATTCAGGTCGTTGAGGGTTGGTCTGCCTATCTCTCCACCTTCAGATAAATTGATCTTGCGGACATTTCCTGGACGGTCGCCGTTGCTTCAGCATTTTTTACAAATGACCGGGTCAGCTAGCTAATTGCTTTCGGCGCCAGCAGCCCTGCGTGGTTTGATTGTTTAGGCCTCTGTAAGTTTTTAGAGACGGCAAGCTCGTTTCCCTACACAAAGCGGTAAATCTATTCCTGCTGGTTGAAACGTAATGGCAAGAAAACGAAAGCTACCTTTTGAAATGTTGCTTTTCTGTGTATCATGATAAGAAATTTTGAACCTGTCCTAGGTCTATTTCGGTTAAAAGTCAACTATATAAAGTTCAGCTCTTGCTCAAGTCTAATTCAAGCTCAGCGTTTGTTCAAGTTCGAAGTTCAAACTTAGTTCAAGTCTAATTCAAGAAGGCAAAGCATACACGCTTTGGTTTCCTACTGGAGTCTGCCTCCGTACACTGCGAAAACTGATTTCATCCTATTTTTGCTTGCACGCATAATGAAGAATGAATTTGTCCATAAGAAGTAAGAACATCTAGATTCAAGTTAGATTCCTCAACTCGCATTCAGCATTTTTCGCCAAATCCTTGATGGCACTTCTTTAATTTATTGGTACAGTATATTAAAACTGGTAAATCAAGGTCCGCTTCAATTTTTCAACGAATTGAAAGATTTACACACGCAGTCACACTCAGATCAACAGACACACGTTAAATTACATGAAGTGACACAGTTTTAGATTAGTTATCCTCATGAGTATATGTGTGTGAAATATGGCCTGAAAATACTGAGTTCATCTAAAAATACTTTTTAACACACACACACTTGCATTCACACACGCACATACACCAACAGTTGGGTATTGTAAAGAATACGAGACAAATGCTGTCTGCCCAATTTGAATTTACATCGCGCTCACATCACCAGTTAGCTAAGTTCCCCTCGAAAAACACCTTCATTTGCTGACCATATCACTAGTCGAATGCTGATAACCTAATGCTAATCACATTGCATGAGTTGTTGCCAGTCGCTGAGGTCAAAGCAATAGGCGTCATAAGGGAGGAGGCAGGGGTCAGTTCCCCTCTTGAATTTTGAATTTGATATTTTGCTAATAACCTGTCGTCAGTATAAAAATGGTTTTCTTAGGTTGGAATTGGTAAAATGAAATTCGACCACTGTTGCTCCCCCTGGAAAGAATCCGTTTGTCGCCCCTGAAATTTTTGGTGATGACCATACAAGATTGAATATTTGTCCAACTGGTAGAAGACAAAACCATTATCACTGAAGTGGCCCAATTTTCCTACGTTTTCATGGCAATTTCCCCATCTTGATAACACGCCTGAGGCAAGGCTGCTTTGTAAAAAATTGAATCTTTGAATACCACCAGTAGTTTTAGTTATTTCGGAAATGGAGACATGTCCTGCGAGCACCCCAACTGATTTCTTCGTATCAAGAGTCCCCTCAGAAAAGTGCTAAAGTGTCTGAAGTCTTCTTATTTTCGTGTTCATTTTTTGTTTCCTCTTTGGTCCAGCTGATTCGACGATCAGATGATCTTTCAGCTGGACCACGCACTATATTTTTGGTTTGTTTTCGTGTCGTAAAAACCGAACAACAAAACCTTTAACTGAATTTTGCTTGTTTGTAACAAATATCCAAATTGTTGCGGAATTTCACACGTTGGTTTCACTTTAGAAGGAAGTTTTGACAGTCACATTATTTGCATTGCATAAATCCAAATCATTGTTGCTGAGTCGTATATTCTTCTTTTAGCACAAAAACTTCCAAACTGCGGATCTGGGATTATAGTTGACTGTTCCTACGCCATTCACAGCTAAGTGCAGTCTTTTTTACGGCTGACATGACTGTGATGATAAGAAACCAAACACCACCGGGCAAACTTGTTTGGTACTGACTCCTCTATACATCTATAGTACGCTTACAGCTTGTAAGTGATTGAGTCGCTTACTCCGAACTGCCTCGCTCCTTGCGCACTGACCAAGCCCACTGCCTCTTCAACGTATTCCTTGACGATCTCCTTTCAAAAATTTCAGCTGCTAATTTTCGAACTGAGAACGGAAAATGCGCATAATTCTTAAAGGTAAATGAATGACAGAAAATAAAGCAAATGAATCTTCATGTCCGTAGTCAGGGTCAATTTTTTACCGAGGCGAATATGTTAAATGTGTCACCGGCGTGATACGTTGTTAAATGTAGTTTATGGAGGCCTAACATCCTACCCCTATTTAATCTAGGCTGGTAATATCTCTGGTGGTTGCAAAACAGTGTAGCTGCCGTGTTGCTCATTTCAAAACAGCCACACAATATAATATGATTTAGCATTACAAAATTGTTTTGCGGCAGCATTACAGAAAGTTTACCGGGGCAAGTGCCTCATTTGCCTCAATGTAGCTACGGTCTAGATCTTGCTGCCACCTACTCTCTGCATAATCAAACTGTCTGCATCTCTGCGCTAACGCTAGTTCCTGCTATAACATTGCTATATATAAAGGAAACAAACAGCTGATCACAGACAATGTTCATTGTTGCATCACCTATGGTGTAATGTCAAGCGTCGGTCGCAGTTCGCAAGAATCAGAGGTGGCAAGTTCCACATTTTCCGACTCCGCTCCTGTTCCAAAAAATTCCGAATCGGGTCCAAATCTTTCGCAAATTTAAGAATCCGACTTCCGTTCAAACTCCGGCAACCATTGATGCAACCGAAATCCAACAATGTTTGATCTTAAGCAATGACGTTTATAAAGACCACACAGACTCCTGCTACAGCCAAAAATAAAAAGTGACTCCGGATCCGGGTCCGCGTTTTCACAGATTTTTGACTCCGGTTCCAGATCCGTGGCCACCTCTGCCAGGAATGCGTGACTTCCTTACTGACGCATGTATACTTGTCTTTAGGAACAAAAACAAAATTTAGTAAACTTTGAAGTGTAGTACCAAATTTGAATATCCCGGCCAGTGGCTAAAATTTGTACTTACTGGATAAAAAACTTTTTTTTTTGTAATTGTAACTTTCCAAAATTTGTATCCTAATTACAACTTCATTTTTCTTCGAACAGAACTTGAACAAATGCATGAAAAACCAGTTAAACACTTGCCACTGCAACCTGTTTCATTTTTGCTGAGTCAGCGGCGAAACAACCAAGATTTGCTTTGGGTGTTATTTGCATGATGTAAAGCCTGAGTTGGGTCAATTACAATTTGTAATTGGAAGAAAAAGAAAGATTTATTATACTCACTTTGTACTTCCTCTGGAGTGCCACGAGTGTTCCTATCTCCGCTTGCTCTGCGCTGTAGGCCACGCGGCTACTTTTGCAGTGAATGTTGCATTGGTAACTGGCCAATGGTAACACCGAAAAGAAAAAAGAAATGGCGAAAAGAAAGGCAGAAAACAGAAACTTTGTGGAGAGATAGGAGGCAGAATATCTGTTTACAATGTAAAGGAGAGACCTGTTTTTCTTGTACGTGGACCCAACCAGGCCCGTAGCCACGGGGGGCATTCGGGGCAGTTCCCCCCAAATATTTTTGTGTCCACCAGATTATGTTGTTCCCAAAAAATTTCTTTTAAACATACAATAAAAACAAAAATCTTGCCACCCTAAAAACGTATTTCCCCCCAAAATCTTAAAACCTGGCTAGTGGCCGCGGGTCTAGAGCCAACCTGGTTGTAACCAAGGAGTACAAAATTACACGACAATGTGAAGCGAAATATCACGACAAATACGAGGACCTTGACATGATTCAAAAGCGCCAGAATGTAGAGTTAAAAAGAAGTTTGGTTTCACAACAGACAATGTTCTAAAAATCCGCATCACAAAGTGAAGCTAATGCAAAGGCTAGTTTTATTGTGGTTGCAGAGATCACAAAATCAGCCCGACCCTTAAATGTGGGAGAGTTTGTGAAAGAGAGCGTGATGAAATTTTGTCACCTCGTGTGCCCTGTGAAAAGCAAGCATTTTCAAACATGTGTCTGAGCAGAAGCACAGTAATAGCTCACATATGTCGTATACTCTATACTACCGCGATGTATATATCCTCGTCTTCTTTCGTGTATTTGTGTTCTCTTTACTGCGATGCATGTTTAAAGTCTAGCGTTTTGGGTGTGGGAGTGAAGACGTTACAAATACAATATTACTGGCCACCAATCCGTACGATCAATTGATGGAAAAGACAAAGGATTTTGTTGCCTTCTCCTTTGCTGCGGATGAGAGCAGCGACACATATGATACGCGAAGTGGTTAAAGTCAATGCATGGCACAACCACAGGAAAAGAAATCTTCAAGGAGTTCACAAATGTGTAACTGAAATGATGAAAATTCGATCTTGATTGTGTGCAACGTTTGGTTAAACAGAATTAAGCTTTGCTTGTTGCACATTCAATGTTTAAACAAAACTCGTGTGGACTCATATTAAAACGTTCATTGTTATATCAAGAGAAAGATTTTTCCAATAAGTATTAGTGTTGGCCGCGGATTTGAACAAGTTTTCAATTTTTGCCCACGGTGGTTTTGAGTTTGACACCCCTGATTCGTCGGTCTATTTGTAATGTAATTAATTATGCGTTTTCATGTAATTGTAATTAAACTGAATTCATGCAATGATCCAAATCTGAAGAGCAGTAAACACATGTACAACTTAGCTTTTACTCTGTCAGTATTGCTATTCAGTCATTCAAGAATATGTAAGAATTTCGAGAGAATATTCCAGAGAGTTCGCAGGATTTTGACAGAAAATTCGAGATACTTACAAAAAATGTCAAGAGAATATTGGATATAATCTTGAGAGAATAATCCGCCAATATTCAAGAGAAAAAGAGGATTTCAAATATTTAAAAAATTGAGGATTTAAGGAGAGCTTGACCTCCCATTGGGGTGGAAAAAATATATATTCTACTATCGAATGTTAACGGGCAAATATTGGCTGAAAAAAGAAAATGGTAAAATTGGAATACTTTTATTGTAATACTATAACCACAACTACATGCCTTTATTACGTACGCAACTCGCTGGTATAGAATTATAGTTAAACGCAACTAAAAATTACGTAACCGCAATTTGAGAAAATACAATTAGGGTATAATTCATGAAGACATTGGGCAAAAATACAACTGGTAAAAAAGACGAGCAGCTTCAGTGGAGACGTCATCAGAAATTTATGCATCAAAAACGTCCTTTCTCTGGACGCAACGCTCTTTTCACTGCAAGCGTATCAGTCGATGCGCTAAAACAATGCTTTTTTCAACCTGCGTATTGCACGGCATTGCAAGATGGGTCACCTCGAGAATCCCACTGAGGATCATAAAAGAGGCATTTGTTTCAACTTCGAAAAACCTTCTTATGTCATGGTGCAACGAGCGGTACTGCCCGAAAGTACTTTTGAACTTAGCCAGCTCGTATTCTGAAATTCTCGTTCGGAAGTTGCCCCTTGCTTTTAATATACAGTATGTCCAATCCATAGTACATTTACAGATAAGTTAAAAGTTTTTCCATTGTGTTTCTCTTAGTAAATGCAAAAGGATGACAGAGAAGCTTAATGTGCAGTTGGCGCAAACGTTTGCCAATCAACGCAACTCAGAAAAATAAATTACTGGCCCAATTTATCAATAAACACACACATGTCTCCAAAGCAAGCTACAGCTCTTCTCACTTGAAAAACACTGTGTTCCTGCAGAGACTCTTGAGAACATTCCGTTAACTAGTTTGGTTGTCATGTGAACTGACTTACAGTGTTGCGTTGTGGAGGATAAATAAACAAATCTAAATTTGAAAATTAATGCTTTGATTGCTCTTTCGTATCATTTGTGAATCTAAAGTCACTATTTTGACTCGCTAACATTTGTTTTTATTTGTTTAGAGGGGAAGTTTGTGAGGCAAATAAACCAGCTTTTCTCACTTGAAAAACTTAAACAAGAATTTTAATTGATCAATTTGAAAATTTATGTGATAATGGCTGGGATGCAAGTTCCCACAGTGTTACAAATATACGATTTGAACAGTAACTTTCGTGAAATTCCAGACAAAATTTTAAAGAATATTTTTGCATCGCATCCTTTTATTTTATGAGCGCAACTGGTGTGGCATGAACCCCGGCAACTCCACTGACAGTTGTCATGAAGACACTCGAAAATAATTGAGTCATTTATCGAAGTATTACTGTATTGTCTCATCAAGTCCTAAATTGCCATGATGAATTAATTATAAGGTGTTGGTGCCTGCCTCGATGTTTCAATCATTGGGTAGGGTCTTTTCATGTGTTTTAAAGAATACGTGACATCTTTTCATCTTGTGCTTTGCTGTGAAATGAAATGCGGCAATTAAGGTCGAAATAACAGTGCAAGAGTAATTTTGCTATGGCAGGAGGTGTTGCTCGTTAACCGATATTCGCTTTAATTTTCTCTCAAAGTTCCATAGCTGCATGTGGTGCTAAGTAGCGAAAGAGTAGCTGAAGCACAGAACTTTTGCAAAGCGGTTGGGAGCAAGGTTACAACCAGTTGCGAGCAGTGAAGCTTTTATTCTTCCTAGAATCAAATACAGCAATCCATTGTAGAAATTAATGCTTAACTTTTCTCTGCACGCAGAACCGGTAAGTGCCTAACATACTGTACAACTTAAAGCCGCTTCAGCAACAGTACCTGACCAACTTTCCAAGACCCAAGTGAAGTTTTTGACAACGAAACAAACACTGCTGCTTCCCCAGCACTCACGCTACGCAAGAACCGAAGCTATAAACGCACATCAGACATTTTTCCTGTAATTTTTTCTCAAATGGTGCCGGCTGTCGTTACTTTTCGCACTCATGCTGCATGAACTCAGTGACTGATATTTTTCATCATGGACTATGACCCCGTTTGTCCTATTTACCTTTCTCAAACCAATTGCCGGAGCTCAACGTTTCACTAGTGAGTGAGCACTGCCCAGCATGCCGTAGCATCAACTCTCTATCGACAACTTGTCAGAACACGCATAGCTGCAACACGGAACGTGGATGTTCGAGTCGAAGCAAGAGCAGGGATTTTGGAATCGCAACATTAAATCAATATCAGCGATAGCTCGAATGAGTGTGAATAGATGGCAGTGGCCTTGCATGAACTCAAAAGCAATTGGACTTCATGTGATTAAAAGCAAAATTTTGGATTAAGCACTGCAGCTCCTCCCGTTACAGGACCACTTTTTGCTTGTGCTCGTCGACACTAACCGTATCAAAGTCAACAATTTATTACATTTTCATTGCCACAGACACTGGGTCAAGGGATATTTTTGGCTGATGAATGTGTCATTTGTCGGTTCCATTTGCTGAAAGCACGAAAACAATTGAGATATTGCAATGCACACTTTCTAAACGTTCCTAATACTTTTTTAAATACCCAAACAAAGTAGATGGTATTTTTAAACCAGTAGCTACGAGTATTATCAGGCGTAACTACAACCTTGATGCTTTGTATTGATTTCCTGCTCTACACCACAAAGCATTGGTGTTTTCAGCAAAAGGGTTAATTGTCTGATGCAGATGGATTGTCAACACGATTGCTGAAAAGCACTGAGTTGAGAAACTAGACTGAATGTTGTGCCTTCATTTTCAAACAGTTGCCAATGATGGACGATATTTATGAAAAAGTAAAACAACTACTTCTGCAATTACTACTCTGCGATGGTCACGTAATTACACTGGTCATTTTCGCACAAAAACTAAATATAGCAACGAATGGGGCACATAGAAAATTGTGTTGAAGTTTCAATTTTAAGCACTAAAGTGTTTGCTGGTCTAACTAATTCATATAAATCAATTTGTCGCTCAAACAAATGCTACGCAATGAGCTTGAAGGTCATAAATGCGAAAGAGTTGACAAGAAAAAGTGTACGGCAATTAATTCTCAGCTTTCCAGCTATCTATCGCATGCTTTTCGCTTTAACCTTTAACTCTTGCATTTTTAGAAAATGAAACCATGCAATTTGCGGAATACTAAAGCTACTTATTTTTTGGAATACACAGCAGCACCTCGGCTAACCACAACTGTACGTTTCTGATTGGTGATAACAAACGCTTCGAAAATTACGGCTCAATATCCATGAGTTTAACCGTCTTTCTGCGAAAAACTTCCATTTCAAAACAGTTAAAAGCGGAAAACGTGCGCCGCCTCACGTACCGGTCTTGAGATAACCAGCGAATCGTTTTATCAATATTTTATTAGGCGTGCACTTCGTGTTCCAGTGAATAGAGCATTTTTATTATGGATTGAGCAACAATTTAACAGAAATCTTAAAATGTGGTATTAAATACATTCTTATCTCATGTGCTTCCCAAAACACGCAAAGATTTGTAAATAGACTGAAAGTACAGAGAAATCAGACTTAAATTTCTTAGTTTTTGCAAACATTTTGTCGGTTGTCATTAATCACTACGTTTCTTCTATTTTGAAAGACATGCAGACAGGTGGTAACGCTTTTTCTATGACATAGGTTTAAATTTTATGAGATGGACTGAACTCAAGCACTGAAAGTTCCCAACTTTGATTTAAATGAGCATCTACGACTACGAACTTTCAAACTTTATGGAAGAAGGCATGAACCTGTTGACTCAAAAGAAAGTCCAGCGAAACACTATTTTGTATCAGTATATAAGTCATCACAGCTGAAACTGATAGAAATAAAACAATGCGGTTTGTTACGCAAATAAATTTCGCTCCCGCGACAGTTAAGTAAACGTTTAGTTTGAAGCCTCCTACGCTCTGAAGGATGGGCCTGTTTGGACACCGTTCGCCACACTTCTGCAATCTAATCTTTACGCTATTCAGCAAAATGCTGGCGGGACATTAAAACAGCGGGAAGCAACCAGAAAAACATTGCCAAAATGGAAAGAAAATAAATGTTTTCAATTACTGTTCCAGCCTGTGTGGACTTTATTCTTACCGCCATACTGGATAAGCGTCTGCGATAATGCTAACAGCATCATTACTTTGTGAAAAAGAACTTTAACTTCGCCTATTCAGGATCGCCTTTGACAAGCGACCTTCGTTCCAAAGATGCGTCATTTCATTGGTGTCTTATCGACTTCGTTTCAGTCTCGAACTCGGTTACGATTCCCCTGAGCTATGCACTCTTCCTTTGCTTTTATTGCCCGGCAGTTTTAATTGGCGACATGGTGACTCGTTTACAATAACCCGTTTCTCTATCCATTTTATGGTCAAAGCAACGTGATGTTCTGGCCTGCGATTACTCCGGGATTTCGTGATGTCTTAATGAAATCCAAAGCATTTCAAATAAGCAAGCTCGAGCAAATTGTGGCTCAAACTTTTAAATATTTTCCAACCTTGCTTTTGGGGTCAAAAACTTCGAATGAAGATGGCAGGCTTGGAAGGTCTTTTGCCAGCATTCCAGATTAAGTAGAAAATTACTCAGAGCAACTTTGCTTTACTTTCTGGTAACAATTTTTATACTAGTCGTGGTAGAAAAAAATACAATAAATGAATCATTGGTTTCGATTTAGTTGAAATTCGATATCCTACTTTTTGTAACTTTTATCCAGTAAAACCACTGAGCTAAATAGGTTTCCACGACTCAATGTAGTGCAGCTTGAGGATGTTGTACACAGATAAAAAAAGTGTCTTCTTCGAAGCGTCCTTTTGATAGCACCCGTAACCAGGGGGGTAACCGGAGGAAAGGGGGCGGAAGGCATGGTTGATCCCTAAATTTTGGACGGCAATTGTTGAACCATTGAGCAACAATTGTTATGAGCGCCTATGGCCAGTAATTCCCCTCAAATATATTTCTGGCCTTCGCGCCTGCCAGTACCTAGTCCATTTCAAATCTTAGTGCCTGTAATTTATCTTTCAGATATGCTGCAGCATGGGATGAATGAAGAACACTAAAAACATAAGCAAACTATAACTTCTGAAAAAATCACTCGCCAGGAGGTGCACAGACTTCCAATCAGGGTGACATGTGATACGAGCAGCTCTTCATCGAAAAAAATGCTTGTAAGCGGGTAACGTGTCGCACTACGTCTTGAGCTTGCCATCTTTTATCATCGATACATCATCTTGTTTTGATACTGTGTCTGTACAATGTGCAGTATACAAACTGGCCACGTATTCAATAGTCAGAGCTGAATAACGATCAACATCCGGCAAGTGTTTCCAAACACCTTGGAGGTTTTTTGAAGGAAGGTGGTATAGGCTCAAGATTGTCTATAGGTGCTGACTTGCAGTGCAGTCGTAATTTCCATCAGGTGCATGTTACGTTCAATACAATTTAAAAGGATGTTGTGAATTGTGAAAATCTTGCAGTTCATCTCAACAAACACCCAAGCCTAACCGCACACACAAAATTTAAATTATCTTACTAATGCAACCTTTTCAGATAACTTCAGTTATGTACAGCTTTGTCGCTCTTACAACTCGGTTGTTAAAAATTATGTCAAGCCGTTTTTCAGGATTTGAAATGGGCTAAGGTCAGCAATATTTCATATTATAGTTGCATGTACAGAATGTATATTGTATTAGCCACGAAGGGCTCCCTGACACGCTTGGTATTAATTGTAACAACCATTTGTGTTTTCATAAACCGTAGAAAATATTTAAGTTGGTGGATCGCTGATCATCGATACAAAGCCTTTCGTTTGTTCCATGAGCCAAAAACCAAAAAGTCTAAAAACAAACATTTTCAGTGTTTTGAAGAAATCCTGTGAATTTCTGGGCAAAATTGCAGAAATGTTCTTATGTTCTCCATTCTTTGTCCATTGAAGCACCAAAAATTTTGATCGCCCTTCAGGCAGATATACAGTACAAAAAAGACCGGTTCAGTTGTTATGAAATGGTTTGAAATTAGTGAATATTTTCTCGCATTTTGGAAAATGTTTGAGCGCATTTTACGATGTATTATTTTTTAAAATCCTCTTTCAGTTTCTTCTGGACAAAAACATTTTACTGTCTAGTAAAATTTTGCTGCAGATAATCAGTTTCAATATCTTTTCAGTTCTTTTTTAAAATTGTTACCTTAAAATATTAGAAGCTCTAGCTAGAAAAGATGTGCTCATTACCGAATGTGGACGGGGTAAAAAAATTTTTCGAAGGAGCTCGAAACTTCTAAAAGTCGATAAAAAATAGTATCTTCACATCGTAAGTAGGTAATCTATGTGCAAAAACCTTGAAACTTGCCAAGAGCGTACGCAAGGGGGGGGGGGT
>JGI24021J15306_10000324_pt1 | contig 33284 bp, 21 predicted proteins | sample Ectturendosymbi1_FD_15306 | JGI IMG/M metagenome (IMG submission 15306)
TTCTTGGTTGGTAGTTCGTGGATTTTCACCTGTAGCCTATAAGAGCTTACTTGTAACATGTTCATTTGGCCATCTAAGGAAAAAGATAGCAACACATGTGCATTCAGCAGAGCTGAAGCTTGGCAGCGTTCGACTGCAAAAATGTTGTGTCAATGAAATCATTTGAGATAGTATGCCCAAGCGCGTTTTTCAACCGCGTTGCGCAATATGTGCACTTGCACACCAGTGGGATGCACGCATTTTTTCATTTTACTTGTTTGCAAAGTATCTCTTTTAATCAAATTATCAGCGTTCTCTGATAGTTTGAATTGTGGCAGTTTAGTCGAGTACTTCTTTCTTGCAAAAATGAAAGACTAACCCCTGTTTGATCATAGTTTGCAAAAGTGAGAGATGAACGTTCATGTAGGCCTACATAGTTTTAAAACAAGTTTCCGTATTCTTAAAAAGTGCAAGTAGGGTTTATGAACTTATCTGAAAAAAATAATCACTTTAAGTAACTAATACAGCTGAAGGTCGGAGTCGGTCCAGAGTCGGATATTCGAAATTGCCCGGAGTCGGATGATGAGACTTCCGACTCCACAGCCCTGCTGACAATGCTTCTTAACTATACTTGCTGCTTTCTACTTCTTGAAACTTTTCCCATGTTACACACTGTTAGCAGACCAGCGGCACGTTTTGAAGTGTCATTGGCAGCATTTAGGTTCTTGAAAAAGTTGTGAACAGTAATATAACTGTTATTTTGTTGCCAAGACTTTGGGTCTGCTTTTAAAAACTATGGTCTACATTCAGGAGCTGAAGTAGTGTCCAGGAATCTTTGCAACAAGTGAAACATTGTCGGTCAGAAGAGGCATCTGTATTAGAACAAATTTATTACCTTGGGGTAACAAAGGAGTGCCTTAGCCATTGCTGACATTGCTCACTTTTCACTCAGGGGAACAGAGTCGCTAAGAATGACAAGCAGACTAAGCATTGTGACAAGTACCAAAGGTGATTGTCAAGTTTCTTTATACTGTATAAGCAGTAATCCTGCAATGCATTGTGATCTGTTTTAAGTATTTGTACAGTTCCAGGTGTGAGTTTGGTGGACTTGGTGAGTCTGTGCAGGTTTTTAGTATGAATTTGGTACTTGTCAGAACGTATGATAGTTTGTCATCTGGTATATATTTAATTTTCTTTCTTAAGCAATTATATGCTCTTTGTTTCTATTGCTCATCAAAATCCAACGGTATTTTTTGATGTGATAGCATCATGTGTGTTTTGTGACAATGTAGAGATATATTTCAACTGGTTGTCAATTTTGTCAGTTTCTGGTTGACTTTGTTTTTTAGTTTCATGACTGATTTTGCTAACACAGTTTGCTTTAGTTACCTGTTTCACTTCGAAAGTTACCTACCAACAGAACTTAACCACTCATAGACCCTAATATCAAAGAAGCACTTTGCCGTAGTACCTGGGCGTTTCCGCAGTCCACCCAATAATATATGCTTACACTTCATCAAAACTGTGCTCTTCACCACAGTATACTTTGCAGTTTTAACTTCTATAATTTCGAAGTGGAAAATTATACATGATTTCCATGAGTTAAAAACACAAACTAAAGTTGCTCATAGTCTTAACTTTTAGTTTGCTTAATTATCTTAGCACAAAACTATTGGTTACTAGCATGTAGTAGCACTCCTAATTCTATGTGCAGTTCATTATTTGTCAAGAAACAAAAAATTCACAGTTGCTTGCTTCTTAACCTCATTCATTGTCAAGGTGTACTTATAAGTTATAACATGTATAATCCGCAATGGAATTAATTAATTTGTGGTCTTTGAGCCATAATTTTGGAACCAGAACTGCTAGAAAGTGGATCAAGGTCTAAAGGCTTATATTATAGCCTAGAATCAAGTACAACTTTGATCCATGAAACAGGCTCATTGTGTCCGCCAGGCCAGTGATGTCATCCAAAAAAACTGCAAAACTTAACCTAATTATGATGCCATCAACAAAAAACTGAAATCCAAAATTTCCCATTTTTTAAAATCGAAACTTGAAGACTTTCCAGATCTTTGTAGGGTTTGAACAGCTCCCTAGCTCCAGTGGTTGGCGAGTTATGGCCAGAAGCGTGGTGGCCAGCGTAGTGGCCAGCACGGGCATTACAGGGTTAAACAGTAGTATTTACTTTGCAATTTTGAAGTTTGGCATGTCATAAGCATGTTTTTGCAAGTTATGATAGTCTTTCCTGTTATGTCAATTTATTGATTGTGACCTTAACTTTTGTACAGAGCTGTAGATATTGCCAGAGAAGTTGTGAAGTTGCTCAAGAACTGCACGGAAGATTAGTGTAGTCAGTGTTTTTCAAGGTTATTTGAGAGATCATTTTGGTCTTGTTTCTCTCATTTTTCCAAAGTTCTTTCAAAATACAATAGAATCTTGTTGCATAACCACCACCAAAATGCACTAAAACCTTGCTTGATGACCATCTCAGTATTCAGATGAAATAGTTGTGGTCTCTGAAAATGTCTTAACACCTACCATGCCAGTAGCCTAAGGCTAAAATCCAGCAGTTTGCATGTGTCTTTGTGCAGGAATATCTCCGGCGGCAATTGCACAGAGAGCTATCCATCCCCCAACAGATTCGGCAAGTCTTCGCGTCTGCAATGAAAAAAATTATTTTGGTTTTGGGTTTTTTGTGAGTGATGTCATAAGTGGAGTTGTTTTAGGCCTTTTTGGTCCACTTCATCTGGCCCTAGGCCCAAACCGCCAGATGGTAGTATTTCGCTCAAGTTTTTATTAGAAACTAGACTAAAATCTGGGTCTTTTGATTCTTTGATCGACTTGCTAAGGTTTCTGGTTCAAAAATTATGATATAAAATATGCAAAGTAATTAATCTCATAATTAGATAATTACTTTGTTTGTTTATTTTAGATCATAATTTTTTAACCAGAAACGCTAGAAAGTTGATTAAGGTCTCAAAAGACCCAAGAAAAAAAATTCTAGCCTAGTTTCCCAGGAAAACTTGAGCAAAATACTTCCATCTAGCGGTTGAGCCCAGGTCAGGTACCAGCAGCCAAAAATGGCCAAAAACCTGCCTTACTTATGATGTCACTCACAAAATAGCCGAAATCCAAAACCAAAAAAATTTATTTTGACTGCAGACTCAAAGACTTGCTGAGTCTTTTGAGGGTTTGAACAGCTCTCTAGCACAATCGGCTGAGGAGCTATGCGGTCAGTAAGTCAGCCGAAATATGCCTGGTTTTTCCCTGATTTCCAAGTATGATATATTCATAGATGGGCAGCCGATGTGTTAATGGTCACCAACGTGAAGCCTTAAAAAACCCTGGGTGTGGTGCAGTGTCTACGCACAGCACCATTACAACCATTGCAACTAACTTACCAAAAGTAATGATAACCTTAAGCAAACTTACAGAGTACCCTTGAAGTAATTCAGAGCCAAACGAACTTTGGCACATGCATCTTACAGGACCTAGAGAAACCTTTTGATGTCTGCGAATACTACCAAAGAAGACAAATAGTTACCCAACATTGTTTGAGAATGCCTGCAGAAGATTGCACTTATCTTATAGATGTGCAGATGATGACATTCCAATCAGCCCTTCATATGCAAGGTTCAGATAAGATGCTTAATGACTTCCTATGCCAATCTCTGCATTAGATGCATATGCTTAACCATCGAGTTCAGAACAGCAAATCCTCCCTGAACCTTTATTTCCAATTTGAGCAGTGAGGTGGGTAGTTTTGTAGCATAGCTGCCTGAAGCTTCAATTTTGCACCAACAGATAGCAACTAAGTCAGTGGTTCCCAACTGATCTAGGGTGCCATTCATAAGACGTAAGGGTACTGCATGTTAATGCAGAAAAATACTATTTCAAAAAATACTAAAAAAACGATTTTCAAAATGTCATCAAACCTTAATGAAAATTGCTATGGGCTTTCTACTGGGTACCACAAATTGTATTTATTTGCTGTTGGGTGCCGCAAGCAAAAAATGTCGGGAAATATGGACCTATGTCATGCAACATCCCAAAACTGTCAAACAATGGACTAACAAGGCAAGAATGTGCAAGCAATATCAGCTGTCAGATAGGGCTGGAGCTTTTGTCATCAGCATACTGCAAGACATGGGGACAATCACTTGTAACTGATCCTTGTAAACGGAGAAGGAGATATACCAATCGAGAGAAGAATTAGTCAAAAAAAAGTTTAGAGATTTTCAGCTGGTTGCTAGATTATATGCGGAACAGGACTTTTCGGTCTGGCTGTTTTGGTCTGAGCCGTTTCGGTCTGGGCTGTTTTGGTCACGGGATATTTTGGTCTGGGGATATTTCGGTCACGACATTTCTGTACATGAACAACTTATTACATTCATTTATTTAAATGGTTATAGGCTGGCGAAATGTCACTCTAGCTGCTGTTATACCAACTCCCTTTGAGGAGTCATGATTGGGATTAAATCTGAATTGTAATTATGAGTTTGAAGAATTTGTATTGAATTGCAAAATGTCGATAATGATTTAATTTGCTTGCTGATGATAATGAAAATCATATGTTGATGCTGTAACTGTTGGATCTTTGAATCATGTTTGTAGTTTTTTCAAACAAAACTTCTCGTTGATTTAAGTATGTTTGCATTAAAATGTGAACATGTAAGATTTCTGCAAGATTTCATAGTCTGACCAAAATGTCCCCAGACCGAAATGTCCCCAGACTGAAACGGCCCAGACAGAAATGGCCCAGACTGAAACAGCCCAGACCGAAATGGCCAGACTGAATCGGCCAGACTGAAAAGTTGGCTATCAGATATATGTTGAAACCAGAAAAGTTGCAACCCAGGTTATGATAAGACCACCAAATGGAAAAATGTACAGATTCACACAACAGACATGTATGAGTCTTATTGAAATGTTTTTACTCATGACATTTTTTTACATACATTAATATTTGGGAAGGAACTCCTTCATGAAGCTAAGAAAGTGGTAATTCTACATCTTTCAAAGCAAAACCAGTTTTCTAGCTCATCCACTTCTTGAGATATGGCTTTAACCCTTGAATACTTCCGTTCAATTTTTGTCACACTAACCAACATGTCGGGTGTGCTGAACCCTGTTTTCAAAAATAAAAAAAAATATACTGTGCTTCAACTAAAGTTTATCACAAAAACTACACTGAAAATGTAACTCTCATTGAGCAATTTGAGCACTCACAAAGTTACTTTGTACTCTAATATCATATCATGCAATTTTGATGAAAAGGGGATAATGTAGATTTCATATATGTCTGAACTGAATTACTCATAACAAAAAAGTTTTGGGCCTGAAGTACTTATGTTGTATACTGCTAACACGACCATAGAAGCATGCGCTGAATGATTTTCAGCTCTTTACAGCCACCTGGTGCTTAGCCCCCTCTAACCACAATGTCGGGTCAGCATGCATAAGCCACCTCACACTAACCATAACGTCGGGTCTGCGTGATCTGAACTCACTCTCTTTGCAAAATCGAAAAGAGCGAGGTTGACCGCAAGCGCACCTTTTGACATTTCACACACAAAAATGAAGCTACTGAAGCATGGAAAGTGCTCCAACGTGTGCTTACGTAGGTATCACATGGTCACCACATTTGACTAGGGTTTGATAAGCCTACCAAATCAATCCAGGGTGAATGAGCCATTTTTCCTATGTTGAGCAAACAGCCACTAGGTGGTACACCAACCTAAAATTGGTTCCTATGCCATTTTATCATATTTATGGTAAAATATAAACAGTTTTCTAAAATTCATAAATTTTGTTTTTTCTTCACACCGAATTTTCATAAACACTATGTTCATTTTACTACTGTACTTTGCAGGCTTTTGAAAACATCAAAGTTGACTAAAGAACAATTATTGTCAACAACAAGACTGTAATGAAGTAGAGGTAGAATATGGCTGCAATACAGAATAAGCAATGCTTATCAGGGTACTAGGTGTAAAACTTGTTTAAATTCCTTTACTCTTGCCAGAAGTTTTGTTAGTTTCCAATATAAGATCCTACAATAACTAATAATGTCTAAGTAGGGATAACCAAAGGTTGGTGAACAACAGGTTATCAGAACTTCCAATTTTTTGTGATTGAGGTTTTCAGTGCTTAATAACTGAGATTTTAGCGACCTTGATTAAATAATCACAAATCATGTGAAATAGTTGTGCAGCCAAGTGGAATTCTGGATAAGCATAATGGGATGTTATTGCCTACAAACATTTAAATTATTGAAGAGATGTTTCAGATACATATAAAAAAAGACGTAATTCCAAAACAGAACCTTGGGGGATACCACAATTGTATGCTTTTACAATTTAGGCTAGTGCAGCAACTTGTGTGTGACATGAGAGGTGTGGAGAAACTAAATCGGCGACACTGCCATTGGCATGAACAGTGTTTGAACTTTTCTTAATGCCAAACTACATAAAAAGCACATTTCAGTGAAAACTGCTCACTCTCAAATTTTGTGGACTCTGGAGTCAGTTAAGGGCTGAAGCAAGAATCTTGCATAAAATCTGCCTTCAGCAGATGTTTGAATAAATTAAACTTGTGACTAGTTGCAATCTTCTTTCTTTTGACTAGAGTCAAATGTGTGTTGAAATTATTTTCAGTTTTTCAGCCTGGTCAAAACCTTGTTTCTTTGCCTTTTACAGTAAGCCTGTTTTTTGCCTTTTTACAATAAGCTTTTGATAAATTAATTCCTAAAGCAAAAACGTTTGATCATGATTACAAATTTAGTGGTGTTCTGATAATATTGGTCCTTGAGGTTGGCACATGTGGCAGCTGTAACACATGAGAAATGGAATTAACTTCACAATATCAGTTTTTCTGTAACCGTGAGTGACAAGATCCTTCTGCATAACAAGTTAATATTGTTACAAGTCAGCTTCTATGCCAGTATTTCTTAATCGGGGCTGCACACCTCTGGAGGAGGGCATCAACCAATTTTCAGGGGAGAGCGAGCACTTACGCCATCTACAACAAGGGAAGTTTTTTAATGAGGCGGTGTTCTGTCCAATTTACTCGTGTAAAGTCAGGGGGCTTTAAACTCAGGATGATTACTTAGGACAAGGTAGGTGTGGTACAAAGGTTTAGAACCACTGCTCTAAGCATAATGTGACATCTTGATAATTGTGTTTCTCTTTTGTTACTTGGTTCTGTGACTGACAAATGTCACCTAAGGAAAGGAAGTGGCATTTGCCAGAAAATAATTCTAATCAAGCAATCATTTTCTGTGGTCATTTTGATCTTTGTCTACTGATGAAAAAGTACTAAGAAAGCAGTGAAAACCTGTAGGTACATGATAATTGTTGATTTTTCTTGGGGTAGCAAAAAAACTTACATTTAACAGCGGCACCATAAAATGGTTTTCAGTTTCACATCATTGGATGAATAGCATAAGCAATGTTTTCAATGCTGCTAAGTTTTACACAAGGTGACAAAGACAATGGCTTAGTTGTGAGATCTGTGTTTGGCAGAAATAAACATGAGTGATGGCTACAGAATAACAACTGTGCTTTTTGCAGGATAGCCTTACACTTGTGTTGTAATTAAAATGTGCAATTTCTGAGCTTGGTACACCTGTTTGATTTGTGGAAAATTCGCTGAAAAGAACACTATGTCAAAACTGACAACCAAAAAGGACACTAAAATGAGAATTAGAGCATTTCCGGTGAGCTGATTCTTTTGAGTTCATGTGAATTTACATTGTGCCTTGTTACAGCAGTTACTGTTTTTTTGTGTTGCTATTATGTATTTTTTATTAATACAGTTAATTATTGACAAACTGGTTAAATAAGCATTACTAGGTTTCTCTGAAAGTGTTGTGTTAGATGAGGGGTCACCAACCTTTTTGAAACTGCGAGCTACTTCTTGTAAACCGATTAATGCGAAAGGCTACTAGTTTGATACACACATCTGAAACAAAAATTTTGCTCAATTCACCTTCAATTATTTTAGTATCGACATTTGTTAATGTGAAGACATTGATCATGCTAATGTTATTTTCAGAACAGGCCCATGGGCAACCTACATGGTCCTTGCCGGCGACCTGGTGCCCGCAGGCACCACATTGGCGACCTCTGTGTTAGATAATTGACTTGTATTGAAGTATGAGTGTAGTTTAGGTTGCTTGCCCAAGACATGTATATACTGTGATAAAAAATCACTGTGTGAAGCCAATGTATTTGTTGTTTTTTTCTAATTAACAACAATCAAAACAAAATTGAGCTTAGTGTTGTTGTTGAGATGATTGTAGCACAACGAAATTGAGCTTAGTGTTGTTGTTGAGATGATTATGATTATAGTAATGTACCTTGAAAACAAGTAATGATTGCAATCATTTATTAGGCAAAGGAAAAAACAGGCATTGCTAAGGAAGCAAATGTTTTCTCTGAAGAAACAAACATTGCTTCATGTAGCATGTGCTTTCCCATCCGTGCAATTTATAAAGTTTTATAGATTTAATTTGTTTTTAGCCCGTAATGATGCTTTTACGATGATTACTATGTGTTTTAACCAAGCTTGATATATTTCTGAAACCTCTTGGAAAAGCATCTTTTCAAGCAACTAATAATTTAAAATCTAGTTCATTTTTTTGGTAATTGCGATGTTACTGCTTTGTTACAAGCAGACAGCTGTGTAACATTATGTGGATTATGTGAACACAATTACCTGTGTTCCACAATGAAATCTGAAGGGTACCATCTATTGCAGGGGTGGGCAAATAGCGGCCCGTGGGCCAAATGTGGCCCGCCACAGAGTTTACAGTGGCCCGTGAAAGCATTCAAGAAATACATTAAAATCTGAAATTTCCTCCAACGTAGTAACTTACCAATACTTGCTTCTATTTCCATTAGAAGGTGCGGCCCTCTGCTGAATGTGGCCTTCTCAAAGTGGTCCCCGAGCCAAATTAATTGCCCACCCCTGATCTATTGATTAGAAGATATACTTTCTTCATGTTGAGTTTTTTGTAAGATGAAAATAAGTTTTCTTATGCTTGAACAAACAAGCAAGCCACTCGGCTAAAGCAGAGCATTGAGTAGACATACTCTGTCATAAGTGAGTGACTTGAGCCCTGCATGATTTAGGACTAGTTTTTTGATTAATCAAGCTTTGCATTTTGGGAAGTATGTGAAATAGGTGGTTCAGTTTGACAAGGGCATGAAACATGGTAGAAGTCTATCATACATAATGCATTTTTCAAGATTTGCTGATATGCTAATAGATTCTATTTAAAAGTAAAATTCAGCACTTTTTGTCATGTTGAAGATGTGCAATCTTTTTATTAAAAATATAAAGGTAAGTTGGAGTAAACGTGTTTGCGTTTTGATTTTTTAAACTTGTGCTGTAAGTTTTATTTAGAATGCTGTACCTTGACAATTCATCATTTTGTTTGCTGACACTTTTTAGGCATAGAATAACCTATATGGAAACCTTGATCATTGCTGTGAAGTTGCATCTAAATATTATATGTTCATAATTAAACAACTATCTTAGTTTACTATTGCATTCAACAATTCCAATGTTGCATGCTTAAAACAATTGAATGGAAAAACTAATGATGTAAACAAGAATGACCTCTCTAGCAAGTTATTTGAATGTATAAAAGCATCACTTGCAGTGCAAAAACAGCATTTTTTTGAAATGTGGTATGTCTGTTATTTATTTTAAACCACAACAAAATTGAATTTTTTGATATGAATGGGCTAAAGAGACTCACTGTATGACAAGAAGAACACAATGATGATTTAGTAGAGAAGCATGATTTTCTATTTGAATTTCTGTGTCTGTGTGTCTTGCTAACAGTTTAAAAGTGTAGAAATACAGATGTAAAGCAGCTAAGGGCAAGTTTCTACTATTGTTAACCGCTAACTGCTATATGCTAATGTTTCTAATCTTAATTGTGCTTTTGGCCATTCATCCTTTGATGCATATACTTTGCACTTGGCATGTGTAGATGCAAGAAAGAAAATCACTTTTGTTTTATTTATTTTTTTGCTGGTGTGCATAACCTATGCAAATTCTATCACAATCAATTAATTAGTGCAAGTGAAAAGTCTCTGAAAGGGACTTGGTCCAAAATCCATTGACATTGTTTGTCGTGTGTGATGTCATAGGGAACAGTTCCTTTGTTTTTTGATTAATGGTCAACTGCAGCATTTCAGTTTGTTTTGCAATGTTGTATGACTGAAGCAGCTAAAATGTAGGTCTGAGATACTAATTTCTGTGGAATATATGTTAGGCGTAGGGATGGAAGTGGAGTTCTCAGTCCTGCATTTCAATCAGGTCTGAAGATGTATAAACAGTAGTTTTGTTGATATCAAAATATTCAAATATAAGTGCCTTGTTTGCCATTTCAGTGTTAAACCAGTAAACATTTCACCACTTTCATTGACAAACTGTAAGATATTTTTTGCTGTGATTAATGTAAATCTATTATGTTTGGGCTAATTGTAGTGATGTTTGCTAAATTTTTCTTGTCTCTTAGTAGTAAGTAATGCTAAGCAGATTTGAAAAAAATTATTTTCCTACAACTGAACTCAACTAGCTTAGCTTGCTTAATTTTTTTCAAATGCAGCATGTTATACAAAATTTTCAAGTGTTATTTTGGTCCCTCTTGGTATAATTGTGCATGTCAATTTACTGCTGCAGCGTAAGTTTCACACTTTTGTCAAAACTTTATTCTATTAGATGACAATTGATGAAAAATATGTCGCAAACATCTGGGACTTACTGAAGAAAGCTATCCAGGAAATTCAGAAAAAGAACAATGGTGGGCTCAGTTTTGAAGAACTCTATCGAAATGCTTACACCATGGTGCTTCACAAACATGGAGAGAAATTGTACACTGGTCTGCGAGAAGTTGTAACAGAACATCTGATCCACAAGGTAAAAATTCAACGGTTCTTTGTAGCATTCCATCATTGTCTAAAGCAATTGCATTGTTTGCAAAGTAGAGTAGAGTAGTTTTCTCCTGTTTACGCTTTGCTTGATTCACCTCTGACATTAATGTGATTTTGACATCAGCTGCCAGACATGTCCTGAAATATGATTGAGCTCACTACAGCATTACAACTTAAGGCAAGTGCTATTGTTTAACTTGTGCCAGATTTTTCATGTCTGGTGCATGGGGAGAAACCGGGCTAAAGATGGTTTCTTACCAGTTTTCTCTGAATGTACCAGGCATGAAAAATTTGTCTGGTGTATTCATTAATAGTGCGCTATGTGTCAAGGTTTTTGCTCAAAGAAACAAAAATAAATTACACTCAGAGAAAACTGAGAGCTTCCAGAAAGAATGTGCTCAGAATTTAACATGAGTGTACCTAAGACACTGTGTAATTCATCGTATTGACCACTACTTCCTGTGTATTGCTCAAAAGTGATTTGAATTGATAGTTTGTGGATTGTTCTTTTTGCAGAAAAAAGAGATAATTGTGCAAAAAGTAGTGCTTTTATGTTATCTGGCACGAAATGCGTGCATCTTGGCCCAATAAAGTTATGGTCAATTGTGAGAGTTGATAAGCTGTCTAATTTAGAATAAGTATGGTGAAGCTATCGTTAAGAACAGGGCTGCCATTCATCGTAATAAACCCAAACATGTAAGTGGTAGTAATCATCCAGCAGGTTGTGCAACTTGGAAAGAGCAATATTGATGTGTTAATTGAGCAGGCTGCCTAAACAGCGCTTCGTATTTCTGGTGAATACAACAACACCTATTGAAGGTCGGTTTGTTGCAGGTGCAAAAAGACGTACTTAACGCTCTTAACAACAACTTCCTACAAACCCTCAATGCAGCGTGGGATGATCACCAAACTTGCATGGTCATGATTCGAGACATTCTTATGTACATGGTATGTTAAATGTCTGCAGCAAATTCTTTTAATCTGTGATACATACGACTGCAAGGGGAAATATTTGTTGAAAAGCTTTAGATAGCTTTTATTTTTGGTTACAAAGCAGGCGTTCATCTGCGTGAGAACATAAAAATATATTGGAGTGTACACCACTTTGACCAGGTAATTGGGCACATGCGAAAGTGGTTTTAAGTAATTCCAACTCAGTATTGTAGTAAGCACCTAACTGGATGTGCAGGAGCCCAAGTCTCAGCTGCACGCTATTCTGGTGGCAGTGTAGTGGAAAGTGCGATTGATTTCTTGGTGAGGTTTCATCCTACAACTGTGAAATTACACTTGAACAGAGAATGAACGTATCTGTTGGTTTCTATCGTCCATATTTATAGTTGAGGCAAATCATCGACGTGTTGAAGTAACTTGAATTTGTAAAAAAAGTATGTGATTTGTTTTTTGAAAACCCGTATGATGCGTCTTTTGTTCCCTTGTGCTGTAAAAAAACGTGTTGTTTTTTTGTAATGTCATCTTCTGTAAAATCATATGCCTGTTTTCCAGGATCGAGTATACGTACAGCAGTGCAATGTCGATAGTGTGTACAACTTGGGACTAAAGATTTTCCGAAGCCACGTTATCGGGCAAGATGACATTCACGAAAATCTCCGTGAAATGTTGCTGGACATGGTCGCCAGGGAAAGAAGAGGTGAAGTGGTGGACAGGTACGAAGTAGTTTTGATCCGCCAACAGATGGTTATGTTGTGTCTATAATTGTGTTTGTTGATTTGTAGATCAGTTTCATCATTCGATTTTTCGGTGTTTGGCTTTAGTACTGAATGATAGCGGAAGACTATTCGCAAACATTCGGTAACTCTCTTAATTTGTCGTCATTTTCAAACTCAGTTCTATTATTGCAACAAAAAGGAATCGTAATCAATGTTATGTTTAAAACTTGTATTCTCATAATAATTTCATTAAATTACACTATTTTATCATCAATCCAATATTCTCATTTTTTTATAACCTATGATATTCGGCGCTTAAACGAAGCAGTAATATTAAATGACCAGCGGTGGAGTAATGTTAAATGACTAGCGGTTAACTTTTAGATGCTATAAATCAGGATTTTTTAAGGAAAATGTTAGGTACCCAATATGGACCTGTAGGGACCCGATTTCTCTGATTCTGGGGACCCGATTATCTCTGATTCTAGGAACCCCATGATAATTTTCTCTGATTCTAGGGACCCGAATCGGGTCCTTAAAACACTTTAAAAAAACCCTATATTATGTATAATATTATGTAATGTTAGTATTTTATGACTGTTTGATTGGAATGTATATATTACGTAATTCTTCACAATTTACAAAAGTTGACGTCGTTGCAATTTGTTCTCTTCATTATGTACTCGAAAATGCGATGATTTTGGAACCAAAAGCATTATTTTCTAATATTGAGGTTTCATTTGGTAGTCCATGGAAAACATACTTTTAAGTGAATCATTTCACTTCTATGCTGAAATTGTGTCAAATAGAATTTTATGAGCGTAGGTCTAATACAATTTTTTAAAGGTGTTTTGGAGATCCGATTCGGGTCCCTAGAATCAGAAATTACCAAGGGAAATATTTGAACGGATACTGCAATCAATATTATGAAATGGTAATAATGGAAAGTTTTCGGGCCCCTACAGGTCCATACCAGGTACCTAACATTTTCCTTAAAAAAACCCTGGTCTAATATATTCGAATTGACTGCGGTTGGGCCAAGTAAACTGAATATTTCCGTACATTTCTCCCTGAACGATTTCGTAACATGCATTTTGTTTTCTTGACGAGCTTGGCGTTTTTGTAGCTGAGCCTGTTCGTCTTTTGATTTATGGTAGCATCAAATGCAGCTTATGTATTTTGAGCACGTTTCGGTTTAGATGGTAGATTAATAAATCTTTAATGTTACCGCGTTGATACTGTACAAGCTCGTCTTGGTTGAAAAATAAGTTGACTGTTTGTTGATTCATTTGTTTGCTTACACCAGTACACTGCCTTTCCGTTAAAACAATTTATATTGTTGAGTACTCTAATTTTCATTCCACGATCTTGTCGGTGAAAAAGCTAAACAAGCTACCTTGAAAGCGGAACAAACTTGTGTACAATGGCATGAGCCCGTTACTTCTAAAGTCCGCAAACTTGACAGGTCTTGAAATGGTATAGTATCCGTCTGGTGGCGGTGTCCGTTAACAGATGGTTTATGTAATCTGCCCTGCTGGGTGTGGTATAACATATTTCGTGAACTTATTTTCACAGAAGCGGACATTACAAGCGTGTAAGTGGCACAGTGTTGCTGTGTCACAACTTGAATGTTGTCTTTTTTGGCAACTTTTCAGTGCCATGGATAATATGCAATTGGAATATCAGAGATTTTGTCATGCAAGCGTACTGGCCAACGCGCTAATGCGAGCATTGCTGCTTGTCTAGATGTGCGCGCTTAAGAAAACGAAGTCACTGAAAAATTGCAGTCAAATAGAAAACCTGGCAAGTAAATTATTCGCGTCAAACAGCTTTTCCTGTTCAGATCCAAGTGTGATACAACATATTGAATAAAATAACCTTGTTATTGCACTTGGTTACATCTGCATGTTGTTCGGATAAAATGACTTCGTCATTCCACGTGAAATTAACTTTTCAAAACATATGTGTCAAATTTATGTTCTCCTGACTTCGGCTAAAAATTCTTCTAACGCCTGTTTTGCTTCCATCACTCCATTTTTAAATTTGTTACTATTGTATCAATTTGTATTTATTTGCAGAGGATCCGTGCGTAACGCTTGTTCGATGCTGATGACCCTCAGTTTAAGTGAAAGAGACGTTTACGAAGAAGTTTTCGAAACAGCCTTCTTACAACAATCTGCAGCGTTTTACTCTGTAAGTAGCGCTTGTTGAAATCATTTTGTGCTCACCTTTTCGACTGTCCGTTGATCACCTTGAGTTTCACGGCCATGTCTTTGGGAGACGTTGCGCGTGCGACTTTTTCGAAGAAAAAATCGCATTTTCGGCGAGAACAGTAACCTGTGCCATCTGCTTGCGTTTGGTTTGAAACTTTGCGGCCAACCCGGCACGTCGACGGGCTTTGATTGTTGCGGGATTCAAGCAGCAAATGGGGAACGGCAATGAATTCCAAAGCATTGTGTTACTGTAAAACAAAATTTGGAGAACCAAGGAAATTGCAGCAAATTTTGTCCAACGTTTACTTATTGCTCAAACACTTTTCAGACAGTGACTAAAACACATTAATCACTTTCCACAAATGAGGCTTAATTTAAAAAAAAAATGTCAAACACTTGAAGTTAAATCTTCTGAAAATCCAGGTTTTACACAAACAGGTTGATAATAATAATCTCATCTGGGTCCTCGGCCTTCCCTTGCGACGACTCAGCTGACTTTGATAAAGAGAAGTAGTTGCTGGACAGGATGTTGTACTTGTTTAACGTCAAGCATTTGGATGAAAACATATTGCCGTTAGGTGTTCTTGTGAGAGTCTTATTTGAAAGCGTCACCGGCATTGGCCAATCAAACGAAAAATAGCAAGTACTGGAGATAATTCACGTCATGCGGTAAGCCAGCCTTTAGGACGTTTCGAAGCATAAACAAACATAACTCAGTTTTAAGCAATTGGAAACGTCCAATGCAAAGTAAACACTTACGATGTGAGCGAAAACCAAGATCTATATTTTAGTGCTTGTGAAGAATATGCCAACATTATATTTATATACTCCGTTTAAAGATATTTTTTCACAGATGCACTTGAACGATTTGTGTGCATGTTAACACACTATGAGTTTTAGATTACATAGCTTAGTGAGTGGGTCATCCCATTCACTTTGACTTTATCTCGCAATCCTTTTGCATTACCGTTTCACGCTCTGCGTTAAATATTATTTTTAGGGAGTCAGATCGGGCTCTTGAACTGGCTAGATTTTAAGAGAAATTGATCACTCTTTGCAATAATATTACGCCCACCTGAACGCTAACCTTTTTTTAATCTACAATGAACTGTCAATCGTAACTTTTTCGATGAAACGCCTGTAGTATGCACCTGTTCAGTTGGTTGCAGTGTCAAACTGTATTGCTATCGTACTTTTCGCCATTTTACGTCTACACTGCACAATATGCGCAGTTGGAAGGCCAGAAGTTCCTTCAAGAGAATAGCGCATCTGTTTATATCAAGAAGGTTGAGTCAAGAATAGACGAGGAAGCTGAACGTGCGCGGCATTACCTGGACCCAAGCACAGAAAATGAGATAATTAAAGGTATTCTTGGTGCTTACGACTGAAAGACTGCACGTTCAGCTGTGTGGCCGAAGTCATGCGGTCGTTGCTTGCATTTGAACATATGCCAACCTTTTATTTCAACCGCACAAACAAGCTTGCCATCGTGAAGTGATTGGTCAAGTAATCGTTTCAACGTAAGCACGTTGTGACTAAAGATGCGCGTTGGCGAAATCTTGTTGTTGTATTTTCCTATCTTTCGCCAGTATTTTTTGCTTGGAAATGTCAAAACAAGCTTTTATTTTGTCGAAAGTTTGCAATCTGAAACAGGCCGTCTCTACCGTATATTTTTGGAGTGCGTTATCGCATTGGTGGAAAACGGTTTGTCAACTGTATTTTTTCAGTTCTGGAAGCGCAGCTGATCCAAAGACACATGAAAATTATTGTCGAAATGGAAAACTCCGGAGCGGTACACATGCTTAAGCATGACAAGAAGGAGGGTGCGTGCTGTTTCAGTTTTCTGGTGTGAAGCTTCAAAACCAGATCTGTTCGTTCAGAAATGTTCGCAGCATGAATGTTTATCACATCGCGTTTGTTTTGCGCGAAGCAAACTGAAAGTGACAGGGTGGAACAGATGCAATGCATGCACCCCACCACATCGTTGTATGGCGCTCCACTAGTCGCCGCGGCTGTTACCGATTCATATCTCACTGACGTCATACAAGAAAAAAACATTCGGATCGCATGCGGTTTAGAATTTGAAAGAGGGGAGTTTAGTAGGAATTACGCGTACGTGTGCGAAAGTTTTCAGCAAACCGACTTTTTTTTCCATAATCGGTTGTTCTTTTATAAGGAAATCCGAGAAGATTATAAAGATGTCTTACAACAGTGTGGTCCAACTAAAGGCCCACGGATTTTTCAGTGATCCGCGGAAGCATTCAAGAAAATTTTTGAAATTTGCTAAAGAGCCCGTGAGGTTACATTTTGTCTCACTGAATTGCTTGCCCTGGATAAAGTGCATTTGCACAAGAACAATTAATAATACCTTTTCTGTGTACCATATTGTTTTATTTTACCATCAGATTAGAAGTTACGGCCCGCCGCTAACCGTACGTTGGGGCACTGTTGTTTTTTTGGTGCCCTGGCTTTCGTTATCTTGAAGAGTAGGACTACATCAGGCGCAATGAACTCAGTACCGACAAATAAATCTGTCTATCTATCCGCTAAACGTGGCCTACTAGAAATGACACTCAAGCCAAATCAATTGCCCATCCCTGCAATAGGTAATTTTAATTAGAACAAGCATAACATCTTTTAATAAAAATGTACAATACTAACGGTGTTAGAGACTGTAGATGGCTGAAATTAGTCAGCAAAGTATATTTCCCAAACTGAAAGATTTCGCACGAAAAATGCACTCAATGTTTGGAAACACATACGTGTGTAAGAGTACATTTTCTACGACGAAGCAAATCAAATCTAAAAACAGAAATCGAATGGCAGACGAAACAATGAACGATAGTCTCTGACTTCCACCACTAACACTGGTATTATAAAGGAACGATAAGGTTTGAGAAGACTCGACCACAGGCATCCCACTGATAGAGATTTATAATGAATTTCTAGTTGCTGATGTGTAATAATTTCACTGACGCACTCACTTACCTTCCCTTTTTTAGTTTCAAATGTAGTGAACCTGTTGTTTTATACACGATGTTATTGGAAGAAGTGCCCCGCGAGTTGTATCATTTTTGTAAAATGGACCGTGGGTCAAAAGTAGTTGAACCACGCTCAGGGGCGTAACGAGGGGGGGCAAGGAGGCACAATTTCCCGGACGCCGAATCACTGCGGGTGGGCGCCGAAATGTCCCAACTCACAAGTACTTTCTTCAATACAGCAAATTTGCTTCCGAAAGAGCTCAGGTTCGAACATGGGGGCGCCAAACTTGCTTCTTGCACCGAGCGCCATTTAACCTCGTTACGCCCCTGACCACGCTGTCTTGCATCCTTCCAGCAGCAAACCCGAGGAAGAAACTAAAAAACTTCTTAAAATTAAATTGTTTGTTCTGTGTGAGAATTCGTTATATTTGTCGTGAACTTCCTCGGGAAGCTTTTCCATTCACTTGTAAAATTTTTGTACAACTTCTTACCTTTTTGTGAATCAACCACTCCTCACCTTGGCATTGTTCTTATTAAGAAAGCCTGTATATTTAATGTTTTTAATTAAAATGTCAGTGATGGGCAGCGATTATTGCATGAACAACTGCACCAGTGTAACTATCTTATAGCACCACACCATTCATGATACCGGTCTACGAAATCAGGCTTGCCATCTCGTTTAGTTTTTAAGCTTTCTGTCTGGTATTGCTGAAAATGGGCCCCAATCAGTGGCTTAGAAAAGACTCAGTTCTTAAGTTGTTTCCAGTCCTTTGCCTTTTCTAACATTGCAGTACCGCGCACCATGCAAGCCAGTAGCCAGGTTTTAAGGTTAGAGGGGAAAAATACTTACTTAAGGGGGGTAAGACTTTTGTTTCAATTAAATGTTTAAAACAAATTTTTCAGGCCGCAAAAAATTGGGGGACACTGCTTCCGAATTACCCCCCCATGGCTACGGGCCTGGCACCATGACGACACTTTGGCGATGCGAGGTGGTCGCGAACGCGCGAGGTTTCTTTGTCAATATCATCGCAACAGGCCGGTAACGTTAGCGGGTTGAAATCAGTATCGATGATACTGAAGAGGCCGAAGGGTAAAGCCATTACTGGCTACAAGTCAAGACGTGTATTCTGATTAAATAACTTCTTGTTTTGCTTTCATCGTTTTGTTGTTGCAACAGATGTTTTAAAAACGTAATTATCTCTTTACGTCAACAGACCTGCTGTGCATGTACAAGTTATTCGCACGAGTCCCTCAAGGTTTGCAGACCCTACGTGACTGCGTCAGCTCCTACTTACGAGAGCAGGGCAAAGGTATGGTTGAGGACGGAGGCCAAAAATCAGCTGTGGAATATATTCAGGTTGGTGTAAAGCGTTGTTTAGTGTTGCTCTTTAAACGTACTCTTTCAAAGCCGCTCACTGTAGACCTTTGCAGCGGGGAAGTTAAACCTGCTTTTTCTGTTCGCGGTATGTTCTACGAGTTTGTCAATCAATTTGAGCAGCACACATCGTGACTGTTATATCAGCGCAAAGTATTAAATTTTTTTTACAGCACGGATACGCCAATTGTAAACAACGTGTCCTTTACAGCGAAATTTCAGCGGTCAAGGTTAATGCTCTGTTTAGCATTAAACTTCCCAATTACTGTATATAGAATATTAGATACTGGAACGTCATGTTCATTTCGATTGGTCCAATGAAACTCAAAAGTTTGGAGTACGGAATGTGAATGGAAAGGATGTTAACCTGTGACTAGATCACATTTATCGTCCCTTTTGTCATCCAACTTGATCGCCGTCTGTTGTCAATATCACCACTGCCGCAGACTCAAACCACCGCCATGATATTCATAATCATTACGTCGGGTGAAGGGCTGTGTTGAATTTTGTTGCAACTTTGACCCAGAAACAGCTTTTAGGAAAACACATGATGAGCAGTGCGGACAGAAGTCTTCCGGCAAAATGTTTCATTGCCAAAGCGCGACTAGTGTCTTTGTCGCTTTGTCGTGATGCTTAGTTGCGCTGTAATCTCTGATCAACTTGTTCTTGCTTGCCGCAAGCTTTTCCCACAGGATTGTTGTGATAATTATTTTTTTTTGTTTTTTATCAGTGTTTGAGCTTTCTATGAAGCATGTTTTAAGCTTTGTCGGTTGTAACTGAAATTTTCCCTTATCTGCGTTTCTCCTCAAAAGATAAAATCGACTCACATTGCTCGAACGGAAAGCCAGCAAGCGCATGCAAGAAACTGTACACAGTGTTCCAAACAACCGTGGCATCCAAACCACGTAAATTTTCAGTTTCATTTGTACTCGCTTTTTGTACACAACATTGTGCACAGTTTCTTGCATGCGCTTGTATTTTATAAAGTATGTCTGCATGCAGAACCTGTTGGATCTGAAAGATAAAATGGATTCATTCCACAAGCAATCTTTCCGAGGCGACCCCATGTTCAGAAAGATGATCTGTTCTGATTTCGAATGGTTTGTGAACTTAAATCCAAAGTCACCGGAATATCTTTCACTTTTCATTGACGACAAGCTAAAGAAAGGGACAAAGCTGGTTAGTTGATTTCTGTTGTTGATCTTGCGCTAAACACGTAGTTTCTGGAGGAACAGAAGTCGTGGTGCTCGTGTTTTGTCCTTGTGGAGGGTTAGACAGCGATTAAGTTCACTTAGAACAAATATTCCTCCTTCGTTGTGGGACCAAAACCGTTCGCATTTAGACAGGCAATAAAAACTTCGTTTTAAGTACAGCTTTGCCTTTTGTTAAAAAACAATTATCAACTGTGCTAGATAAATATATAACTTTCAATGAGCGCCATCACGGGACACCCCAGTATACTGTAAGAAATTACGCAAAATCTCTGGTTGCTCTCGCGACACTGCAGCGTCGGTGCGCTATTCGTGCCCGGTCAACATGGGTACTTGTGTAGCACTAACATGTTTCCAGCTCTTTTAATCGTCTTTTTGACAGTGAGGTAGTGTAATGACTGTGTGTGCTCCGCATGATAGCGCATTTATCAATAAAACGCGGTTTGGCAGTTTGTTACGGGTCGCGTGATGGCAACAGCATTTTGTGATTTGCAATAGTTTTGTTGCATGCCTTAGAATAAATGTAATGTTCTGCGTAAAACAAATGCTGCGTCATGCGTCTCCTATAAAGTTGATGTACACTATCTCAATTGAAAGTTCGGCGGAACAACCGGAAAATGACATCACATCATCAGTTAGTCTAGATTAGGGGTTCCCAACCTTTCTCTGACCATGTACCCCTTCAGTATTTCGACAGATGAGCATGTACCCCTAAAATCTTTTATGACAAAAAGGCTAAGTTAAATAACAACATTCCACTAAACTTTTAATAGAACGTTGTTCTATTAAAACTACAAAGGTACTCCGTTTCTATGTCTCAAAGTTATAGGTATAAACATTTGGAAGTAAATAATGTACAGTAGACAATAAATATATTTTCCCTTCTATTGGTAACCACAAATGTACCCCTTCAGATAGGCAAATGTACCCCTAAGGGTACATGTATCCCAGTTTGGCAACCCCTGGTCTAGATAAGTAGCACTCCATAAAAATGTTTTGAAACGGTGCAATCCAGCATAAGCAGCCAAAAATTGATTTTCTTTGACTGTTCAATTTGATTTTTGAGTGATCTTCCAAAGTGTTTTAATTGCAGTGTCCACAGCCTGAAATTTTTGCGGTAATACCTGATTCTTTCTGTTAGTGTGTTGATCTAAGTTCAAGAAGCAGTGATATGCTTAGAAAGATGATCATCGTTTTTGGGAAAAAAATTATGGAAAGGCTGTGCTGAAGATTCTATTCGTACATTCATGTTACCAACAATCTGGTATCTGTTAGATAAATATTCGTGTGTAAAGATCCTAATGTATATTTAACGCCGCACAAAACTGAATTGGCGCAGAACCTCAAAACGCATGTGTGCATCGAAAAGCGCGTCAATTACTGTAGTCCATAAAACTACGAAAGTATTCTCAAAATAGTGTAGCATTATCTGTTTCTGCAAATATGGAAAATTCTACATCAAAAAGTAAGAGCTTGCAACTAGTAAAGAGGGCTAAACATGAAATGTGCTCTTTTGTCTTAATAAAGACTTTTGACATGAGATTTCAGAGCGAGTCTTGGCCTGGTGTGCTAAAATTGTATGGTGGTTGTTTGCTGCTTGTCTAGGTTTAACAATGTCTTATTCCGCGAAGCTCTCTGAGCAAGAAATCGAAGTGGTCCTGGACAAAACGATGGCGCTGTTCCGCTTCTTACAAGAGAAAGACGTTTTTGAGCGTTACTACAAACAGCACCTTGGACGACGGTTGCTCACTAACAAGAGTATTTCCGACGATTCCGAAAAGAACATGATTACCAAGTTGAAGGTGGTTTTCGTTTTTGTTTTTTGTCACGAAATGTTCAATCATTTGCAGCCGTCGAAGGCTTAACAAGTCAGGTGCGTGTGTTGCGGTCTATTTCCTTAAAACCGTGATGCTTCGGAAAATTTCTGGCTTACTGTTGGGTGGCTACAGATGGCAGCATAAAACCGGCACTGCCAGAGATCTTAATCAACAAGCTCCGAGTGTGACAGCCTTGTAGTTTTCTTTCCTTCATGCTTGTATCTCGATAAATACGTAGATGGCAAACGCTTTTTTGCTGCTTCCAGAATGAATGCGGCTGTCAGTTCACCAGCAAACTGGAAGGAATGTTTAAAGATATGCAAGTGTCTCTAACAACAAATGAAGAATTCAAAAGACACGTGCAAAGCGCTGCTGTAAGTTGTGCACTGGTCGTGTGTGTGTTCTCCCAAAATGCAAAATGTTCACATATTAAATTTTCCTACAAGCATTTAAACAAAAGTTTTTGGTGACAGAGCTGCTTTCTTCAACGGTCTTCTGATTTGCTGAAAAACTACTTTTGTGTAAATTTCTGCTCGATTTTTTAAGAGTTTTAAATTATCCAGGGCGTATCGTTGCAAGGAGTCGACTTGACCGTGCAGGTCCTGACAACCGGATGCTGGCCTACTCAGGCCTCGACTCCTACGTGCAATTTGCCTTTGTCGGCGAGACAAGCGTTTGATGTTTTCAAAAGGTAAGATGTGCTTGATTTTATCCGGTTTTCGATGCGTTCCAGTAGAACTTTGCATGCCTGGTTTGAAACCAGACGTGCGATTTTGTACTCACCAATTATGACCTTAAGATCGTATAGAAAAGTTGCGAACCTCCTGTCCGTTGGCCATGCAGTGAAATCACAATGCAGTGTGAATCGCTTAGGACGCAGAGTATTCAAATAAAAGTAGAAGAATGTTTGCTCAATTACCGAAATATTACGGTCTGTATATGTAACTGAGCTTTAATAATGCTAATAGCGCTCAAAGCAAAGCAAGCTGAAGACATTCGCAAACGTTTCGTGTTGAGGTTTGTGTCCGTTTGGCTTATCAATTTGAGACAAAGTTTATGAACCCACTTAACCTGGCATGCCCCAGTAGAATTCAATTCGCCCATATTGGAACCCAGGGTTGAACCTTTGTAAAATTTAAAGCGGACTTTCTTGGTGTTTGTTGTAAGACAGCGTTTACGCGATGGCAGAATTGCTCTAAGCCACTCCGACCTTATAGACAAGGAAACGCAAGCTCTTATGGTTCGTTCTTGATTGCATTCTCTGAGCGTCAAACCAAACGTAGTTATGGCATTCGCAGCTTCGAACTCCTTGGGTACTTGCCCAAGAAAAAGCATAAGGAACAAGCGAATGTATGCAACGTAGTTCAACCACGGCCTACTGGCAAACGTGAACGAAAGACACAAATTGCAAAAGAATATATTGTCTATATTAAACAAGGTACAGTACAAGATGGAAGATGTGCGACAAGATGTGAGCAGAGCGTTAGATCAGCGGCAGCATTTCATTGGCAACGGGTTTCTGTTAAGTGACACGACGACAGCGCCATTTTTTTTGTCAACCTAACCTTCGTGCGCAGTTTGATCTTGGTTCACTGGCAAGACGTGGCACGAAGATGACAACATCCGCGACACAACTCGCTGCTTACTCTTTCTTAAGGTTAATATGACTCTTGTGCGCATATTCATACCCGAGGGCGAACTCTGCAAAATTGCGACAGCGTAATAAACACTCAACCCTTCCTCTGATCATTGCCAGCAATTAATTTCTAGCAGCGCACATTCCAACCAACACCCATTCTCCCCCTGAGCGGGATACAGCGATCTTTTATAGCGAGTACACAAGAGCACTAAAGTTAAATTAGGTTCTTCCGGTGCCCTTCATGTGTGAACTACTGAACTCGATTGGCAAGTTCCTGAGGTTCTATTGAAGTCGATCGGCAAGTCTTTTACGTGGCAGATTTGTGAACCTGTTTCGTTTCCATGACCGTTGCTAACACGCTCATGTTCGCTAGATGCACTTGTCGTTTCGGATGATGGCGTAGCATACGTGAGGTTCTCATCTCAGTTGTTTGGTGCGTTGTTCCGTTTGATTTTCGTCGTATCTTTGTGCATGTGGAGACGTCCATCGCGGATTTTCAGCGATAAAACCGTGCTAACGTTACCAACATCACTCAGATGAAATATATACTGTGCAGTGAAGTAGGGAGAATGGCGCTATTAACAGTGAACGAAAAATTGTGAGGTAGTGTCGCAAGCGTTGGCTGTCACGTGATCTAGCGCGGTAGTACGACCCCAGGGGTACGTGTCAGTGACGATGGTGTGTGACGACACGGATGGCGCACGAAACGGTGCTGCAGGTTAGCGGGTGGATTGCATGTCTGCGTTAAGTTCAGACATGTGTTCTTGAATCAACAAAGAGTTGAGAATCTGTCACCANTTGCTGGTCATCACTAATAACCTCGGGGCTGTGGAAAGCAACCCGATGATCTGAGTTGACCTGCAGATGCCTGCAGACTGACGAGTGCAGTGAACTTCGATGCTGCTCTGTATGATGTCGTGAATTGCCTTGCGTTTGCCTGTATACAACCTGTAACCGTTGGCTTAAAGCTTGCCTGTCTTCAATCAAAAACCAGGTCTGAAGCTTCTGGGTTTTTGTTTTTTTAATATCTAAACCTTACGTTTACTCTGTCATTACGTTTTATATAAGCTTTTCTGGCAACCTCAGAGTTTAACCGATGAAATGAAGTGGCGATACAAATAAGACTTATTTTGAAGTTAATGGTCCACATCAGCGGTTCGTGTCAAGTTTTTCTAGTTCGCCTAAAAATAAGCATGTTATATCCGATTCACTGACCGAAATAGGCCCTGATTATGAACTACATTGAAAGAATGGGTTCGTCTGAGCAGAAATTTTTTCAACAGCGTATTTATTGTATTTTTTCAACTTCTTAATCAAACAAAAATTATTACTCTTGCTTGACTGCATATTCTTTGTGCTTGCGAATCCTTAACTGTGTGTTATGTATCAAACAAAGATTTTTCGGATATCAATGTTCGTCAGTAGTTACTTCTTTGCGCACAATGAGTCATGCTACATGGTCTGCACTTCAGGTCAGTTCCAAAATTATGTTCATTTAAGACAAATTTCGTGGAAAGGTTTTATTTTTAATTTTTAAACAAGGGGTGCGAGACCACAATCCAAAGTTTAATTGGTGCTATGGACAAAAAATCGCGAATCACAGCGCTGAGTGAAGCAAAACAACTATACGATCAAACCGCTGCATTAGTCTGCGATGTCATATTCACTGAATTGGGAGCACAGGCACGTTGTTCGCAAAAATGTTAAATTTGGTAGATGTTTGTAAAGCATGTTTTATACGTTTGAAAGCAAGGTTAACGTTTTCTTGTGACAACGTTATTACGCCCTACAACTACAATTGTTGCTTTAGAATAACCTTGTGTTTGTCGCTTTTCTTGAGGGACGATAAATTGGCGGTAGCGGCAAAATCTGAATTTGCTTCTTTCCGGGACGACCGTTGTGGTTGAAACTTTTGCCCTCGAAGCACTACAGCGGTTGTGGTTCGACCTCACAGCCTTTCGATTGAAAGGCGAAACCTGTACTAATCAGCAAGCGTTTGATAAACACCTACCTAAGTAAGCGCGCAGACCAACTTTGTACCACCCCAATGCTCACTAATGAACAGATATTCCCCAACCCTGCAGTATGCACAAAACAGTGTGGTGAATACGTTGCGAAATGTTAAACAAATGTGTAGTCTTTTTTGTTTTGAGCGGCGACGAATTGATCTTACCACTATTTGAATGCCAAGACTGCTGTACTGCTTGTGGACCCATGCAAATTATCGTTTGCCTATCTATTTTCATAGAAATTGGTTTCTCCCTTGGTGTAATGTCTGAAAATCTAGCCTAGTTTTGGAGTTTAACAACACTCATCATGTCTTAAAGCTGTTTCGCAGCTGTTGATCAAACAAAGTGGATGATGATTTTTGATAAGGCCGGAATATTCACAATCTTTCTTTTCGATCCCAGCCACATGAACAACACATCATCTATTGCCAACAACTTAACCCTCGACAACCGAAGCTTGAGTTTTAGCACTACTGGAAGGAGTAATGACCAGACTTTTGTAACTTCACACAGGGGATGGTATAAACGAGGACCATGTGCAGTCTGAGAATTGAAGGCTCTGTATTCGCTGTGAGCTTTCAAGGAATCTGCTTGCCACGCTCTGCTTTCATAACTTTGTAATGATTCGCACATTCCATGTCGGCATTCCAAACATTCCAACAGTAAATCTCCACAAAGATGACACAGTCGAATCAGTTAGCAAGGAGATTGTTTTACCAGAAAATTGATTTCACACATTTTACACATCTTCAGTTCTGAAAATTGCAAGCAAAGACTCACGAGTGAAATCGTGACTAATGCAAGATTTAGAGATATAAGTTGTGAGTTGTTGGCCTCGCAGGAAAGCTGAAAACATAACTGATGCCATTTACTCAACGACCAGCTTCAAGCAACATGGCGATGAGTCAACAACCATAGCGGGTCCCGCTACACAGAAAAACTTCTTTAGCGAAAACATTTTTCTTGTTATTCAGGTTTTATTTTTTCTCTTGCTTCAGCACGTTTCAAACATGTCCGGAAAGCTGAGTGTTGAGGTATTCTCTGCTGTAACGGTCGCTTTTCTGAGACGCGAACCAAGAATGCAGGGCACGGAAAGTTTCGGCAGAACAAACAATAAGAATTTCCCCGCTCGACCAGGTTCAGTCTTTATTGCCTGTGCTGCACTGCGCGTTTTGAACGACCGTAGGTGACTTCCTGACGGCGCTGTGTGACGCTCCGCCACACCAGCGTATCGTCGAGAATTGAAGGCTTTGGGCTTGCTGTGAGCTTGCGAGAAGTCTGCCTGCCATACTCTGCTTGCTTTAGCTCTTCACCATTTCATTCGGAACCTTAAGATGTGCAAAATACTTAATCGATTTCCCAGTAAAACAATCTGCTGATTGATTGGGTTTCGTCACTGTTGTGGAGACACATCGTTGTCATGTGCAGACTGCCAGCAACATATATCTATTTAAATAGGTCTGTTACTACACCCTCAAGTATTCACTAATTCTCCAACTGTGCTAAAAATATGGCGTCTTGTTTGTGGAGGCGGAGTGAAAACATTTTTGGCACACAAGGAAGTGAATGTGTGTTTCGCCAAAATGGGTGTTATTATGAAAAGTAGCTACTGCACTATGTTTTCATCGGTGAAACCTCAGCGCCATTTGCCATTTTTCCACCGGTGCAGTGGCGCTGCGGGGACTTCAGTTGCAGATTTGCTGTCGGTGTCGAATTTGTTGGAAGCACCGCTCTATGGTGGTAACTTTTTGTGGCGCCTCAGTCGCCACTGCTGTTTTATTATTTAAGGAATTGAATCCCTGTTTTGCAACGCTCTTGCGGGTTAAACGCACCCTGATAGTATTTATTAGTTCCCACGGAAGCGAATAAGCGAAACAACTTAGTTTTAAAAAACGTTTGAGAACTAACAGCTACACCTGCAAACCAATGACTGTAACACAGCCGAAAAAAAGTGTCTTGTTATCACCATCAAAATTATAAAATAATATTTTTTTTCACATTTGGTGAATTGTATTTGACTTGTCACTGATCGATAACTGGCAGTGAGGTGCCGGAGGAGGAGCCAGCACTTTTGTGCCGCCCGCAGTGTTGTGTTAAAAAAGCATTTTACCCTTGTTGTTTTCAGGTAAGATTTTAACCGTCCTTCCTAGGTCAGCTTCACTCTGCTTGCAGGTTTTATCTCGGAAAGCACAGTGGCCGCCAGCTGACGCTGCAGCATCATCGCGGATTCGCCGATTTGAACGCGACCTTTTACGCAACCCCAAAAGCGTCGTTATCGAATGTCGAAGGCGAGCCGGCCGAATCAGGCAGCGGATCGAAGCCCGTCACTCGCAAGCACATTCTGCAAGTTTCAACGTTTCAGATGGTTGTTTTGATGTTGTTTAACAACAGGGATAAATGGTTATTTGAGGTACAGTATTTTTGTGGATGCACCTTGGTTGTTCCATTATTCAGTTGCATGTTCGTCTGTATCGTACGGTGTGCAATATGTAAATACATGCAGTACGTCAATTGCGGTCGTCTTCTAAACAATATGTAGTCTAGACACCAAATGTATGTCCCCACAAGCTAAGATGACTTAGGCCTTCGCTTTTCGTTCACTCTCAATGAAAACTGCTGTTCTTCTGGGGCGACTCCTTGAGCTTGTGAGAATATACTGTGTTAGAGTAGTTAGTTTTTATCTTACCAGCCAGTGCACTCAGACGCGATTTTCCGAGAGTGACCGCTTGTTCATTTTCCAATCTGGTCCTAATCATCACGCTGAAGAGATCATCATGTCTGGGAATTTTTCATCATCACCTTGTTCCAAACAGATGATTTAATGATTCCTCAGAGCGATATTGCCACATCGGTCTAGGAGTGAGGCACACAGCATTTAGAAGTAATGCAATCGGATTTTCGGCATAACTGGGTGCTCTTGTGACTACAGTAATTAATCGCTTTACTGTTTGCTGTTTACGTCTCCAGTCCGAAATCTCACCTAACGTCACTGCCTCAAGGAAAGAAACCAACTCGCGTTTAGAGATATAGCAGAGACAAAAACTTTAAAGAGTGATGGAGATAATTTGAACAGCTTTGACATCTTATCCGTCAAATTTTAAACAATTTGCAGGAAGCCCCAGATCGAGATTCAAAAGACCATCACTTGGCATTAATTTTCATTCAATAAAGACCTCATTGTGTGTGCGTGATTACAAGTTTGTAACTTAAAAGTATTTTCTGTTGCTGTTCTCGAAAGTATGATTTATATCGTATGCTGCTCAGACATGAAACAGGACCGGCCGCCGATCTATTACAGTTAATAAGCTCGAACAGATGGTGTTAATCAGCGTTCGTTCATTGTTCTATGCGCAGGACATGCAACAAGAAACGGAAATACCGGAAAAGGAGCTGAACAGGGCGCTGCAGTCTCTGGCGTGCGGCAAACAGAACCAACGAGTCTTGCAAAAGGAGCCCAAGGGCAAAGAGATTGAGAAAACCGACGTGTTCTTTGTTAACGACGGTTTTTCGTCGAAGTTGCACCGCGTCAAAATCCAAACAGGTGCGTCCGCGGCTCTGCTGATATACTCGCGTCGTCGATTCGCAAACACAGACTCACAAATATTACGCCATGAACTTGAAACGCTGTATTGTTCAAAGTCGCCCTTTGTCTGCGATTTCTAGGCTTCTTCGTCCTGCTTTTATAAGGTCAGGCCGTGCTGATATTTACGTTAATGTTATGTTTGTTTCGCCGTTTCTGTTGGTTGGTTCTATATCTGTCGCTTTCGATGTACTTAACGCAAAAAAATTGTTGAACGTGAACGAAGAACGTGTTTTTGAAATTATTCATTGACGGCGCCCGGACTGTATTATATAATGTTCTGGAATTATTTACCGCTGCCCCGCAATTGGCTTTTATCGACGCATTACAAGTTCCTTGTTTGTCTCTTTCTGTGCCTAACTCGCCATTTCCTGCGGCTGTTCCAGAAGTTTCATATATTTCATTCGATTTTCGCTCTGGCTCTGTCGAGATGTGCTTTGCTGGACCAGTTTTTCGTTTGTTTAACGTCATGAGTTGTCTTTGAATTGAAGTAACTGACTTCGCGTGGATTTCAGTCAGGAGCTCAGAGCAGATTTTTTTTTTTTTTTGCGCAGTTGCACAAAAACAAGGAGAGTCGGAACCTGAAAGAAAAGAAACACGAACCAAAGTTCAGGAAGACAGGCGACATGAAATCGAAGCCGCCATTGTACGGATTATGAAGTCCCGCAAAGAAATGCAGCATAACCTTTTGATCGCAGAGGTGAGTAGTGCGATGACAATAATCCACGCGTGTATTTCTAGGTATATTTGGTTGCTTTGCCACTGTTGGACGGTAACAAGAGGAATGCTTTTCAAGACAAGTATCTATGGACTTGTGAACACCGAAGAAATCTTTCAGTGACTGATACAACACCCTGCAGCGTTTTTGTTTAAATCAAACTTCGTAACTGCAGACCAGTGGTTTTCAACCTGTTTTGAACCGCGGCCCATTATAGCAACCCACTGTAACCAAACAACCCCATCCAAAACCCGAATAAAGCAAATGTAATATAGCTGTGTACATAAAATGTCTACTCGCGACCCCTCCAAAAATGGTTCACGATCCTTCTGGAGATCGCGACCCCCCCAACCACTGCTGTAGACGAACGCTGATCAATAAGACGACGTGCCGTTGGCGCATCGTAACATGTCTTCATGGACCTGTTCTGCTAAGGTACACGAGAAACAGAAGTGTTAAACACCGTAATCATAAAAATTACGGCCAAAGCAAAAGTTGTCAGAGACATATCGCAAACCTTTCAGTAACCACTGATTTCATCATCACTTGTACTGATGATGGTAGCAGTGGTTACTGAAACGTTTCACAGTATGTCTCTGACTTTTGACTTTAGACGTTATTTTAATCATAAGGTTGTTCAACTAATTGCGTGGCTCTCCAGACCTGCCTTGAGGCCAAAACTAGCCTTTCTCACGTTACTGTACTAAAGGTTCCGAACTTTTTTCCAAGGGAGCTTAGATCTGATAATGGAAAGTTTCCTGAGAGCCAACCCCCCGGTGTATCATGATTCGGAACAAAAAATACAAATGAAATCTGTCTTGTTGAAGCAGAAGTTGAAAACTTTACTCCTTATAAGAGCAGCGGCGTTCATTGTCGTCTTCTCTCTTACCGGGGGTGTGACCAGGAATGTAGTTAGGGGACCAAACACTCGGAGAAGAGTTTCATCGTCCCGCTGACGTCATCGCACGCAGTCAACCGTGATACAAGCTGCCATCGAAAATTGCTCTCTTTACAAAAATCAGGACATTTCCTGCCCACTTCTGCCGCCTCATTTCTAATTGTTGGTCATGGGAAGTCATCAAACCGTGGGGAAGCCGTAGTTGTCGAAAAATTCTTTTTTGTAGCGCAGGGAAAATCTGACACTAGTGGCCAGGTACTTTACGTTGAAAAGAATGAATGATCGCTAGCAGAAAAGAACCCACCTTACATCCTAATTTAAAGCCTAACCAAAGCAATCTACCAACCACCGACCTAGTCTAAAGGAATAATACCATCTAATTAAAGGAAGTTATAATTTGAAGGCAACCTTAACTAACTTTACTCGCTGCATGCAGAACAGTTCAGTTCGCACCTTAGCATCCTGAGTGTGTCGGACTCATCACGATCGTGATCATTACAACAAAAAAATATCGAACCAGAGTTTCTGTAGACACACTAGTTGTGTTACCTTAGCCGGTATACCACATGAACGACGATCACACCTGGGTAAATCTTATATTATTTAAAAAAATTGTGTGTGAAAGATTTATATTGTACAAAGGTTGTTGCTTATGTTGTACCGAGCCGACTAACCATGACGCCCACATCGTAGGTCATGACCAATAAATTAAGAATCACTTTGGATTGATGAATCGCGTAAACCAGTGGTCCCCAACCTTGCAACCGCGGCCCGGAAGTACTCTGATTCTTGTATTAGTTTGAAACATCAGATAAGACTGTACTTTATGCTTCAACGCTCTCACCCTACGCACGCAGCAGTGATTCCTTTGGGAAGAACAGTGATTCCTTGAAAACTCATAACTAGTTCGTGGTGTCCGCATATGTTAGAAGTGGATGTGTCTAAGCTTACGACTGGTTCCGAGCGTTTGAGGGAGTTGCATTTGGATTCTGTCAAAGAATGGTTGCGTGTTTGTGAAACATCTCGTGCAGTGTTTAAAGTTGAAATCAAAAATAGAAACTGCGAGACCGTGTTGAAATAACAGCGCCAAGAAGTTGCAGGTGAAGTGTACGTTGCGACCACGGTAACCGCTCAGGTCCTAGCCTAGGACATATATTCGATGTCAAATATAACAAGAGCAAAAATTCGGTACCTCTAGGAGCAAAAAGTTTGCCGAGAATCACGTTTACTGCTTTTTCGCGCTTACCTGTACTTGAACTTCAGATAGGCCTACTGTGTACGTTCTGCCGGTCGATGTGTCTGTGGAGTTTTCATTCACTTCCTACGAAATTGCGCTGGCTTTACGTTGGCAGCTGATCTTTTCATCAGTGTGCGCAATCAAGCCTACGTTTGTGATAAGGTTTTGCAGTTACCACCAGCATTACGTCGTTGGAACTGAAAATCAAGCTGTATTTTGATACGAAGCTGCATTCCTATTGCGCAGGTGACGTCGCAACTAAAGCATCGCTTCCTTCCCAGCCCGATGATCATCAAGAGGCGCATCGAGAGCTTGATAGAACGCGAGTACCTCTCTCGGTCGAACAATGACCGGAAGATGTACATCTACGTTGCCTAACTACCACCTACGCTTGCCTGTGCGATGTTAAAGGGAACACCTCCTCCCCCCCCAGTGTTCGTTTCGTTGTTCCAACGGCGCTCGCTGAAGTCGCGCGCCGCGCGCTGTCCTGTTGCTGTTTGTTCATATACTGTGTTGTTTAATCGCTTGTAAGGAACTGGTGAAATACTGGTTGCCGTAGCAAAGCGCTTCGTGCCATCTAGCGTGTCTATGGGGGTTTCTTACTTCTCGCGGGGATGCTAGACGGGCGTATCTGCATAGCTCGGCTTATCAAATCTATCCTCACGACAGTTCAGCTTATGCCACACGCTTTAATGTTCTGCGGCAGCTCTGTGCATTCGGTGGCGTGTCATACGCGTGAAGTTAACAATACGTTGAGTAAGTAGATAAACCTTCCGCACCTACGGTCGCTGTCTTTCTGTCTGACAAATTTCGTCTGCGTAGCGGTTTAAGGTGTGGCATGGGCGGTGCCACAAGTGCGCCGAACAATTCGCAATCTTTTCGCTTTGTGTTGCGTTTTCGTTTGCTTTTCATTTTTGCCTTTTGTACGTACAAATTCTCTTTTAACCGCAAGGCGGGAATTTGGCTGGGGGGGGGCTGGAAACGTTTGGATCACAATCCCGAGTTTTT
>JGI24021J15306_10000325_pt1 | contig 33281 bp, 22 predicted proteins | sample Ectturendosymbi1_FD_15306 | JGI IMG/M metagenome (IMG submission 15306)
TTTCACAGGGATGTCATTTTGACGAGTACCCTTTTTCTCTGTGAGTGTGTCTATGATGTGCATGATTTCTTCAGCTGATGTTTCATGTAAATAAAATGAGGGCTCACCACAGTTCATTTTTGCAATGTTAGCATTTTTTCCATTCAATACAACGGCTACCCAGCAAGTAGGTTGATCAAGTGTTGTCAGGAAGTTTATGTTTGTTGTAGATGTATCAAATTCATTATCTTTTAACGCAATATTACACGAAAAGATACATTGACCACATAAAACGTACTTGAAAAAATCAAAAAAATAAGTTCATAGGATGAGCTAGATTTCTAGCAGTGTCAGAAGTATCTGATCGCTGCTTAAAATGGTTTGCGTGGATAGCTGGATAACTTGGACAGTTTGCAAGCTCAGCGCCGTGTTTGCCAGATTTGTCGCCCTCGCAAGTTTTATTGTGTATCTGGAATTCTTGGAACTGTGTGCATCGAGAAAACTTGCTGGGATTTATTTCTTTCTTGCTGCAGGAATGGTGGTCTAAATAACAGGTTGTCCTACGCCCGAGTTATTAAACGTGAAACCAAGCTATGTCTCGCGAAACATGTGTTGTGGTGCATGAGGCACATATATAATGGGGTTTGTCACAAATTGTTGGTTTGATTTATATGATGGACTGATTAATTGCAAAAAATTGCTTTTCAGGTTTGTGTAACTTTTGTCACGAAGTTGTTGAGTTGGATGTGTGCAAACAGAATATCAGTGTGATACAGTGCGATTAACTGATCAGCTAAACGTCAGAGTGAATGCAAATGTCATTTAAGTGGATCTATTTTGAGACTTAGTGGACCAACGACCTTTCCAAAGTTTTGGATATACAGCACCAAGACTGACTTGCCTCGGGCATTTACTTCATTTCGTGCAACATTTGCTTGTTGAAAACGCAGCGAATTGCGGCATGTTGCGAACGATGCAGTCGTTTTTGTTAATATGTACTGCAGCCACATTTTTCAGTGACATTGCTTGTTTCGCATCCAGCAGTGGAAGTCGATCGCTACGGGGCACAGACCCGTGCTCGGAAACGAAGAGAGCGCTTGTGCACACTAGACTCAATCATTCTGTGCCTCACACTGCTGTTTTAGGTAAATGGTGTTATTACGCCGCTGTCAGTGGTTGAAAGCTTACAATTTTCAAGAGGGAAAGACAGTTATACTTTCTAAAAACTCAAACCGGGGTTGATGTCGTTTGAAGACTCATTTCCTCCAACAACTGTTCCGATTTATTGCGGTCCTTACTGGATTTTCTAAAAAAAGCATTGCGTTCCTTTGCATAACTAATTTTAAATGATGAGTTGAAACACAGATAGTTGTGTAAGAGAGCGATACTTGAAAGTGTAGGTCGTTTAGCAAACATATTGAACTAATTTCTGACCAACGGCCACATTTTATGTTTTGGCTCAGACACAGTGGATTTCTTACTAATTTACTGCTAACAGTAATTGTCAATTACTATTTCTGCACCACCATTTTTATTCTGTGCAAATACGCCACGTACGTCTTCTGCAGTGCAACGCTTTCTCGTTTCATTCAGTCTTTGCTGACGACAAAACAGTTTTTTTCAAAAAGCCCGGTGTGAATTTCTTTAAATGATTGGCTGTTGCATTGCTGTTTCTGATGCCTATCACATACCTACAAAATACCAGCCACACCAAGAAAAACAGAAAAACAACCGAAAAAGACATTTTCAAATTTATCTCAGTTTTCTGAAACGACGTAGGCAAAAGGTCTGTGTCCGACTTACACACCTTCTATGATACCCTATTGGCAATTGCTGGTCCATGCAGCCACCCATTTAGAGGTGTACATGAAAATAATCTTCCATCGTTGAATCAAAACACGAGCTGAAATTAACAATAAAGTATCGCTGTTTTGACCTTTAGAAAAAAAAATGCTGATATGTCAAAAAACGAACTGCTTTTTTGAAAGCAAATGTGTCTCAAAATATTTCTGGAATACTTCTTTACTAATAATGAACGAAACCACGTCTGTAGGTTGTTGTTTCAGGATGAAGCGACCAAAAGAGATCAAATATGTAGCAAACATGTCCAAAACCGAAAAGCTGCTTCAAGTGGCTAAACGCTTGTTCAGAGCGAGTCCGCACAAATGTGGTCAATGTAGCAATGTAGCAAACGTTTTGTCTTTCAGTTCGCGACTTGAAGATCTGCGCCGGAGAGTACAGCTGTTGCACAAGCGAAATGGAAGAAAATTTAGTTTCTCAAAGCAATCTGGATTTCGAGAGGAACATGGAAGGGAAATGCACCCCTGTGAGAAACCTATTCGACGAGCAACACGAGCAGTTTAATAGTAAGACATTTTTTTCTTCGAATTTTGACAAACGGAGCTTTAAGTTTGTTGATGTAAATGCCTGAAATGTTACTGTGATTGATAAATGCAAGACGCCGAAAGCACCCTAAGCCTTAAGGTTTTCCGGACGAATGTCCTTCTAGCGTGCAGTTAATTTTTGAAAGTTTGGATGTGGGTGGCGTGATTTGAACTGATTTCGGGCAAAGCGTTGACTCTGTTGAGATTACGTGAGAGCGAGGGGTTACGAAGAAAGTTTAGGGCGCTAAATAGTATTGCTGGAATCCTTTGCGGTTTTCCGTGAATAAAAAAAGTCATTTTCTGAATAGGTACTTTTCAATGTTTATTTAAAGGAATAAATAAGCCTTTAACTTTTGTGAAAAAATATGTTGGAACGAGTGTCTTGTGCAAAATGACGTAACAGAGGAGCGTATCAACTGTTGCGAAAAAAATTCTAACGTCTTACAACTCTGTCTATGGAAAGAAATCCTTTCTCAGCAAAGAATCAGACACTTTAAGATCTTACATTTCGCCTACGATGTAGGCATCATCAGCTCTGCGAAGTGCATGAAGTATAAATAGAATAAAATAAAACCCACGAACAGTAAAGTTACCAATTAAGAAAATCTAATTAAAAATTTGCAATCCCAACTGACCACTTTACATTGGAAAGGAAAAGGTCACAGTAGGAACAACTAACCAAAACAAACTGCCAAGTGTACAGTGACGCTTACAACTTCTTACAACTCGTTCTTTTACTCAATGTACATTTGCGTAAGGCACAAAGTATTGTTTTTATCGTGAAAGCACACTAACTGTGAACTGCCCTAGGACTTCGCTGTTATATTCTATTTCTGTAACTTCCACGGACAGCCACACTACTGTTTCGTTCGCTCATCTTGCTGACAAAGGAACAGATTTCGTGATACAAGCTTCAGTTAATCTACTGATGGTACACAACAGCATCGTTTCAGATCTTGCTTCTAACGTTGCGATACTGTGACAACACGGTTTTTCTATTGTTGAATTTTTCACAGTACATGCCCTGCAAGCTGCAGAGACACTTTCGCAGCTACCATGCTGCCATCAATGGAAAAAGCTGCTCGTGACAATCATGCGATCAGTTTTCGGTGTGCGTTTTGCAATGGGAACATTTTGCTGACTTTTGCGCTTCGCCGGTTCTAGAAAGTTTGCCTCGCCGTTGGGCGCCCAATGGCTGGTTAGTCGATTGTTCGTGGTATTCCAGCTAATCTCAACCCGACGTCGTCTCACACACTTAGCAGNGCATTCGTGAGCGAAAACAAAAGATTTTTTTGTTGATGAACGCGCTGCTCCGTCGTGTGCAGTGTTCATGCTCTGCCCTTGTACAGAGACCCCTTGTATTGGCGGCTTTGTGCGTGGACGACCGCGCTGACTGACTTCTGTCCATGGCTATTTGTGACTAATGACCGGCCGCGCATTATCTCAACAAGAGAGTTTTGTTCTTGTTTGTTTTAGTGTTGTTCGTTCTAGCAGGAACCGAGGGCACGCGCTCGCAGTTGGCTAAGCCTGTTATACGCCTGTCGGAATTCAGTTTGGCGTGCATTGCCGCCACAGCAAGCTTTTTCATCGTTTCTCCTCGATCGCTCAAATTCGCCGATACTGGCGTTTTTATAGCGTTTCCCTGCAAAAAACGCAGCTGATGAAATCCTGTGTAGTGTCAGAGCGGCTGGAAAGACACCGCAAGAACCCAAGCTAGGATGGGTGTTACATGTTTTGTCAAAAGCTTCGGGGAAAAAACTTGGATAAAACGAAAACAGCTGGCAGAAGCTGACCTTGACGTTTTCTGAGCGAATGTGATAGAGACAGTGGCGATGAGTTATCATGGCAAAACAAGAAAATGCGTTTAAATCCTGATACTCACATGCGTTTCAACACGTCAACTTACAAGCCGGTCTTTGGCACGGTGCGATCTCGTTTGCCATTCACGCGAACACGCCCATGATCTTGCACAGTGGTTAATAAAGGCATTGTTGGTCGCTTTCAAACGACCCAGTCGCTCTCACCGCCCGCACTTGACATTTTTCGGCAACGCGAAACAAAGGAGTGTTTTTGCTCAGCTCCACAACTCGCGACCAGTCCTAATCGTGTCGGCCTTTTTTGACTTGGGCAGGGATTTGACACTGCCAGGGTGGAAGGCGGCTCTTATGTTTATCGCCGTGAAGACCAGAAGGCCTGCAGTGGATCCAACACCTGTTAGGGAAAAATGATGTTTGTGTTTTTAGGATTTGCAGCGAACGAATGGATTCTTATTTTCGGCTGTTTCCGTGACGATAGTCCTCGTTATTATATAAGAGTTAACGCTAAAAATAAGTGCAAAGGAATGAAAACCCATTCTGGACGTTGCGTCCGATTTCACAAGTTTCTTCGTCAATGATACCTGTCATAACGTAGATTTTGGTTATTTTTTCCCGCGACTCCCTTCTTCAGACGGGTTAAGCAAAGTGTCTTGATGGCGAAATACCAGCAACTTATCAGCCAGCCAGACGCGGAATTTGACGTTTGAATTGCTACGTGAAGGTTTCCAATCGAAAGGACATTCAACAGAGCTATTGCGGGATACTAACCATTGGACGACGTGAAGTCTGTGGGTAAGGAAGAATCAGTTTCTCGCCATCGCAAATCCCGAAGTGCGCATATGCATCACTGACTGTGCCGTGTGCACCTTTCTCTGCGGCACTCATGTTCCAATTTTAAGCGAGGCTGTGTGTTAATTACTCAGATTTCCCCTTTCGTTAGATGCGAAACACAGAATGATATTGGCTGCATTTTATAAAACTGCGAGCTTATTACCCGAATTAATATTTTTGAAGGGTGACAGAGTGACGTAGACGACTGAAGTATTTTTGCAATAAAATTAAAAAATTTTTTCTTCGAACGCAGTCATGATTTAAATGTTTAACACTTCATCGATCATCTTTAAAACTTGTTTCATACCGACGGTTTGCAACCGCAAGAACCTTGGGATGTTACTTGGCTTTCCCTTTCTNTGCCAGGACACCAACCTGTGTTTTAAGNACTCCTAAGNGACACTGTGGNGGAGTCGTAGGCATGACGAAAAAACAAAAGACNAAGCACATTGTTTTCCGCTTTTCTAACAGAAAGACGATCGCGCCGTCCGCTATCTGACGGCGACAGGGTGTTTTCGGCAGTCATGGTTGTACGCTTCCTGAAACTCCACCATGTCTTTATTAGGAGCGGCTTATTCAAGTCTTTTTTGAACGGCGGTGTTCGTAAACAAAACGCTTTGAGCCGAAATCTAACACTGAAAGTGCCTCGTGGGCAGAACGATTGCCACGAGGCGTGAAATGGGCAAACCTTCGTGCGCTTGCGCAGTTTCTTGAGCTTGCGAGGGATCAGCGTTAAGTTACACCCATGAACCGTCCCTTCCGTTGTTCCTTCCACTTCTGCCGAGCGATCGCTCGATCCCCACCTTCTCGTCCTCTGTCAAATGCGCAACAGCGGCCAAGAAAGGCTTTTGCGCGGGAAAGGTAACAGCGACTTTTAGGTTCTGAAATTTGTATCTTGTCGCAACTAATTTGTATGCATTTCCTTTTCAGAACCACCTACAACAATTTTGTATGGCCACACGAATGATTTTCGCTGTTCATGGCTGCTAAACACGTTTTCATTTGTTGGAGTCTCAGTTTAAATAGCCTACGCAACGACGACGTCCAACTGATTCAACCTTAGCAAAACACTTTTTGCGCTTTTGCAACAGCTGATGTTGCTTTTTGTCCAATTGCTTTCACAGTTTCGACCGAAACCAACAAAATGAACTCCTAGGCGCGCAATGCAAAAATTACCAACGACGGGCATCAGTTCGGAACTTTCAGTGTCCCGCTAAATTCTGAAGAACGACCAAATGTTCTGTTTGTATTACTAACAAATCTTTATTCAGGAAATACTGCCGGGTGGTCTTACATATTTTCCAAAAATGGAACGTTTTTATAGTTACCAAATTGTTTTTTAGGCAGTTTTCAAAGAAAGCGGCGACTGTACTTTGATCTAATGTGAAGGACTGCAAATTTTTTCATTTTTTTGAATCTGCGTAAAACATTAGCGACGACGTGGTCGATTTTATAACTTTGGCGGATGGCAGTGGCGTCGAAGACGCTGCAGTCGAAAAACAGCAGCTGAAAAACGCTAAAATGTTGACAGGGGCAAAAGTTCAGCGTATGCTCAGCTTTTGGAGGAGGCCGGATTTCACTCGACCGGCGTGAGTTTGAAACCGGCCAATTGTGTGATTCGAAAATTGCTTGGAGCGAGGTTGATGATTGAGGCCAGATAATTTCAACGCTACTTAAAGCGTGAGGCTGGAAGGCTTGCGATCGCCTTGCTGTGGTTAAAGCCGAACAAATTCCAAGATGTTTTTGTGCAGAAGACGGACTTATGTCGATTTCATTCCATACCAGAGCCGTTTTATTTGTGTGTTTAAGTCACAAAACATATTACCGTATTTATAAATACTAGGCAGGGAATAGCCGATCCTGGGTATAGACAAGTGCCTCAAATACTCAGCGAAAAAACACCCAGGGTTTTCATGCTTGTGCTGAAAGCAATCGCTTAATTAGGAACCTCGATTCATTGAGTTTCCGCGGTTCGTGCACCAGCTTGCGTAACAACACAACGCAGGAGTTTGTTTATGGTGGTTTACGGTGAAATTTTGAAACTTTCACCGCAGTATACTGATTTTACGAGTTGCTGTCGGACTTGGAGTTGGCCTCCATGTAGTTTTAATCGCTTTCAGAAGTGCAGTAGCGCCAAAAACAGCATCCAGCCAAGAAGGAAATTGAGCATATTTTCCAGATCGACCATGAAAATACTCTCGCGTCTAGAAAAACGGCTTACAACAATTGCGGACCGTCGTTGGATAGTCCTCACACTACGCAGTTCTCCGGTGAAATTGATTTCGATCGTGGACAGCGGCGCACGTTTTGCCGCTGATCAGAACTGTTCGCATCTCTGCTGCAGAGCATGACTTGCAGAGAGAATGTTGCTCAAGCACAAGGTCGCACTCGTTGATTTTTGCTGCTTCTCGGTATCGGAGTCCAGGGCTTGCTTTTTGATTTATCAGCCACGAGCACACGTTCGTGAGCAAATATTTACTCGTGTTATTGTTCGACGCCCATGCGACCGGGTTCGAAGCAGGACGTTCAGTGGCGATTTAACCTGCAGCTCAAAGCCTTCAAACAGCCTCAATGTTTTGTGTTCAGCTGGTCTGCCCGTGCTACTTTCCCGTGCAGCAAGACCCAATGGAACGGCGAAGCTGCTGGAACAAAAAGAACTATTTGTGCGGAAGTAAAAAACTAACTTATTTTTCTCTTTCCTTATCTTGTTTTTCACCTGAACATGCCACATAATCGAACTCTTGTCAAATAATCTATTTTCACATAAATGCTCCTAAACAACATTGTTCAGACGAGAGCAAATTGTACCACTCTATACGGCAGGGTTTCTTTTAAGGAAAATATTAGGTACCCGGTATGGACCTGTAGGGACCCGATTTCTCTCATTCTAGGGACCCCATTTTCTCTGATTCTAGGGACCCGATTTTCAATTCTAGGGACCTGAATCGGGTGCTTAAAACACCTTTAAAAAACCTGCTTTACGGTTAACTTACAACTGTTAAACCGTTAACTAATGAATCAAATGAGGGGCTACTAGGTTCAGTGTCGCAATCAAAGAGACCGTTGACATGTTTGGTGTGAAGGCTCACAATAAAACTGCAAAATAAGGTAAAAGTATGTGTTAAACTCTATCGTAGCGCTGCCTACGTTGGAAAACAAAGTTCGATATTAACTGTCGTGAATCGCAAAGACAGTTGCGGCAGTTTTTTTTATTCAGGAACATCATGAAATGATTTGATATCGACTGCGGTGAAAACTTATCGAAAAATCAGCGTTTATTCCATTCCACATCGTCGAACGCCGCTTGCCTCTCAAGCGCTGTCCCCGTCCTCAGGCTTTATTGTTTAAAACTCGCCCTTTATGCGTCATCAGTGCACGCTGGCCGGAGTCCTTGCGATTGTTCGACTAGCGACGGAAGAAATGCGTTATGAAAACGCAAGTTTGCTGTATAAGCTACACGTCCAAGCGTTCTCACCGCACACTGTCTCGGTGCGCATCAAAAGCGTTTCGTTGTCCGAAGACTTATGACATCTTTCAGCACACGTTCATTTCTGCATTCTAGTTGGTTGTCCTTCGGTTCAGCATAAACTTGTGCACGCAATTGTGGAGTTGGAGGTGTTTTTTCAACCAGTGGATGTCGTGCAGACGGACGCCCGCACAATAGCTACCGTTCTGTCGTCGAGTCACAGAGCTTGGGATCGCAATTTTTGTTTTAGGTCGTTCGCCGCGAAAGTAGGACTCGGATTTCGGTTTCCTTTCGTGCGCATTACTTCGCCACTGTTGCTGCCTCCGCTGTCTGTATGGCTCGGTTGACAAGTGTGACGGTCGCGCCGTAGACATCTTGATTAGTTTTGTGTATGTGCGTGACCATCGATCTAGCAGGGTTTGCACAAGTCCTGGCCTAGTCCATGGAATGCTTGCTTCTGGAACACGCTTGCTGTTGCAACTGAGTCCTACACGATATGCGTCAGATACTAGTAATTAATTCCTGATTACTTTAATTTGACGCACTCAAACAACGTTTCACCGGGAAAAACGTGCTTAATACACGGCATCTTCAAACGCAGTTACGCCTACGCGCTGGTGGTTATGATTGAAATTTGCGAATGTTTTTTTTAAACCTGGCGTTTTTTTGATGTTGCACCGTTGAGCAAAGGAGGAGCTTAAAACTGCCCACACTGTGCTATACCTAGTAATACAGGATTCAGATCGGTAAAGAATACCTAGTTGAGTTCCAAGGTACTTTGCAATGCATCATTGTAATTTAGTGGAATTAAATTAGATATAAAGCATGTCGTCGAACTCCCAGCATAACTTAGCCATGTACCACACAACATCTTTAAAATTACGCCAAACACCACTGCAAGCTATTACTTTACATGATCCTTTTTTGTCGGTTTCAGCATCTTCACTCTTTACATGCGACAACAAGTTGTGCGTGAGCATTTGCACACCCAGACCACATGCAGGCTCAAGGTTTGCATATGTCCGACTTTAGGTGTTTGATGCTTTGAGTTCAAGTACCTCTGGGTGGCATTCACGAGTGACGGAAGACGGAACAAAGAGATTGATGCACGGATTCGTAAAGCAAACGCAGGTCTGCGTGAGCTTTATCGCTCTGTGGTCACAAAACAGGGCTTTCATACACGCAAAACTGGCAGTTTTTAAATCAATTTTTGTTCCGATCCTTACCCATGGTCAGTGGTCATGAATGTTGGACAATAACTGAAAGAGTTCCATCTCAAGGTAAGTCCTGCTACCTACACCCAAGGACAAATGGCCTATAGGTCGCCCAAGGACCAGGTGGCGCGACTGCATCTCAAACTTTGCTTGGTCACGTCTTGGTGTGGAAGCCGTAAAACTATCAGAGGTTGCTGAAAACTGAGAGGTATTTCGAGTCCTCCTAGGGCTGCTTGCCCCTCACCAGAGGAGAAGCGGTATGAAATTTAATATATCAATGTTTTGAACTAGTGCTGTCATATTTGAACTGGCTTCATTCCAAATCTTTGTTTTTTGCAGACGAGCTAAGGGTTAAATATGTGGTAAGAAGGTCTTGGCAAAAAGCTCGTACGTGGCCGTTGACAATGCATGATCAATTTCCCTATCATTTTCAAACACGTCGTGGTGTAGATTCGTCACTAATATATGATCTACTTTTGTAAGCCAAAGGGACCGATATATGCTACGCAGATGTGTGCCACTGGTGAACTCCAGCAACCGGGTTTAAGTGTTCAGCTTTACTTGATGCGTTTCGAAAGATAGGACCGACCTTTTCTCATCCGTCATTCCAATCTGGTTTCAATTACGAGTACTCAGGCGAATGACAAGATCACGCTTTTTTTCATTGCTCTCTTGGAGAGAACCGGAAAATTTATGCGCACCACAAGAGCTGCTTTGCAATTACATTCATTTACATTCATTTTGTACTTTTGAAATGCTTAACATTCATTTTGTACTTTTGAAATGCTTTAATGCGAATATATGGCTTCAATGAATGAGTTAAATTGACAAGTCAATAAAACATTCTTTTACACTACGTTTAAAAGTGTGGCTTTCAACCTTTTTTGCACCACGACCCATGTAGCAATCCACCATAACCCAATGAACCCCATCTAAAACCCGAATAAAGCAAATATATTACAGCTTTGTTGTACATAAAATACCTACTCGCGACTTCTCAAAAAATGCTTCAAGACTCCTCTGCTGGTCGCGACCTTCAGGTTGAAAACCAATGGTTCATAAGAAACTGTTGCTCAAAGTTGACATACACTGCTTGATATGTTCTTTAGAGGCCTCGGCGGAATTAGAAGTCAAACAAAGTGGGTCACGGTAAATGAGGTGTTGAAGGCTTCTGATCTGCGTCAGTACAGAGTGTTGATAATGAGCAGGCATGGATCGTGTGGTTTTTATTTGGTTCTTTTCCTTCTCTGTGTTTCTTGTTTTACTTTAATGTTGTGCTTTATTACTAACTTCTGCCTGATGTTCAACTCAATTGCATTTTTTCACTTAATTTAATTCTTAAGTTCTTCAATTTAATATTGATTTATACCGAAAATGGGGCTGGTTAAGTAGTTTACCCATGACGTCTTTCGCCAAGCCTTTGTGTCTCAAATGTGTAGTTCACACCAATTTGCAGATTTCGGAAGTTCTCAATCATTTTTCTCATTTTCATTTTTATTAACATGCAATTCATTTTTCTGCCCTTTGATGTCTTGTTCTTTTTATTGAATTTTTGTGATTTCGTTGTTTTAGCCAGAAACATGCATAAATGAACCCACCGACCTCAAGAGCTATATTTAAAACGTCAATCCATAAGATAAACTCATCATGAAGTACGCTTGTTAGTCTCAGTAGGAATAAGATTTAAAATATAGTTTCTGCACCTCCCACGGAAACGTCACTGCTTGTCATCCATATTGTTGTCAGTCCATCATTATCTTTCGAAAACAATTCAAAGCTCAAGTAAGTACTCTCCACTATGGGGGTAAACAAGAAGTCAATCAGCAAAATTTTAATAGGAAACGATTTCACGTAAAATTACGCATGCTCAGTCCTTATTCGAATGGAATTTATTTGATGTTCAGATTTGCTTTTGTTTAGATCAGGTATGTCCAACCCAAATGGCTTGCTGAGCCAAAAAATTATGTCACTATCTTAACCAGGGCCGCACGTTGAATAACATAGTAATGAGGGCCGCACATTGAATGGCTTACTTTGATCTTAGCAAACTAAAGTTAGCTTAAGCTAATGTCCTGAAAGCGTTCGAAACCTAACTGCAACGGTAAGAGACGTGATAATGTGGCACTGAGGACCACCTGCAACAGAACTGTCAAATTCAAGATTATCAGAATAAGGACAGGTTGTCAGTATGTAGGATACTTTACAACAGCGAAAACCCATACTGGGCCGCACAAAACCTTCGATTGGGCCGCATGCGGCCCGCGGGTTGGACATAGCTGGTTTAGATCGATTTTAAAAATGCAGCTTACGTCTTGCGCCTGAATTGCAGCGTGGTTTCTACATCACCTTATTTATCAAACTGTGTAAGAAGTCTTAGATGCCTTTGCAGCTGCTCCAGGAATTGCAACTTTCGCAGTGCTCGGCAGGATTTATTATAAAGCGTCCACGGATAACTAGCGCAACGAAAAGGCAATAAAGTCAAAAATTTTCTGCTGTTTCTGAAGTTCATGAAACGTCCACAAACTAAATTTCACGTTGATACCATGAGCGGCGCCAACATTATTAGGTCAAAAAAATGTCAAAATTTATCGTTAGGTCAATTTTTTTAACACAGCTTTTTCTCTTTTTGGATATTTTTAAGTTATAACAACAGATATTGATATGCTTTTGCAAGTTACTTGGAATTTTGACATAATAATGGACTTTTTGCGACTTCTGACGCAACACTGTTGTTTTACCAACTACTGGATAAATGATATGAAATAGGTTGGGCGTGGTAGGTCAAGGAAAATGGTCTTACAGTACTTAGTTTGGTAAACGCTCAATCAATTATGCGTATAGCAGGTTTTGTTTTAAGGAAAATGTTAGGTACCCGGCATGGATCTGTAGGGACCCGATTTCTCTGATTCTAGGGACCCGATTTGAAATTCTAGGGACCCGAATCGGGTCCGTAAAATGCCTTCAAAAACCCTGGGTATAGAAACCTTAACGGCAATAATGTGAAGCGATACTTGATGTTGAAATATAACAGTACAGGATCTTCTCAGTGACTTCAGGACATTTATTGGCACTGGATATTTTTCTTGTGTTTTTGGATTGATTTCGTCTACGGTTTGTTACCTCCAATTTCGTTGGGTCTTTCACACTTTTGGTCTTTGTTTCATTTCAGCAGAAGAAAGATTTTTAACCTATCGGTTTGATTTCTAATCTTTGCTTTCTATTTTGCATTTGAGTTGCAAAAGCAGGAAATTGATAGGTGAAAATACAGTCAAAATCTGTAAATTATAAAGTCAAAATTTTAAGTTTTTAGGTCAACAATTTGGTTGCCGTACTGGTAACCAATACGCTGTCAAAGGCAGCAACCTGACAGATTGCTGTTATGATGGAAAGGGCTGGATTGTGATGTAACAATGAATTTAACTACAAAGCAAAGGCTCCTTTGCCCGAGCTTCGCTTTCAATCTCTTACCCAACGTTGAGCGCTTTGCGAAACTTGCGCTGCTGCGCCATACAAGCTTTTGAAGTCACGCTTTTGTGTCACTTGCAGTCTTCACTCGCGTCAGGGACTGCATTCAAGAAGGTAAAAGGTACGGACGGAGGCGTTACTCAACACGATGCTTGTTTGCCAACCTTTTCTTCGCGCTGCGCGCAGAAAATGCATCAGTCAGTTCCTGACGATATTAATCGCTCAGTGATCGTCAGCGAAAGCCGTGCAAACAGCGCTACTGGTTCTTTTGTTTCTTCCAACACCTCTTTGGAGTTCATTCATGCGTCACGACCGCGTTGAACCAGTTGAACGGCTAGCGGCCATCGAAGTTGGTCGTTTCTTGAGAAAGGGTCACGTGCTCAAACACACCTGCAACTACGCAAGCTGCAGCTGGCTTTGACGTGATTTCCTGAGTTCGTCTTGCCGGTAGTACCAAGGTCTTGGTAGTACGCGCAGACAACTTGCACGGCGCGTATATTGAACAAACAGGATTACCGCATAGGTGCAGTACGCAAGGAAGTGGGTTTTCGCAAAATCGTCGGTGTCCACCGCACGTATTGGCGAGAAGTCGCACAAGACAGGACGCTCGTTACGCGGACGTCGTTGCACTGTGATTGACCTGAGCACGGTGGCCTAATCAGGAATAAGCAAACGCGCCTGAACTGAACTAATGACGCGTCTTGTCAGTGATGATCGACTGACGTGAATTGCTCACCCGGCTGACTCGTCTTTGTCAATTAGTCCCGATTACGTGTAGGAAGCCAAGAAACGGCGTCGGTCAAGACGAAACCTGTCAATCAGCGGAAGGTTGGTGCATGCGTTGCCCGGTTCCGGTGAGGAGGCGATTTCATTGTACGCGGCGCGTTCTCGAAGGAGGTGCGAAGATACGCAGTTGGGAATAAAAAATCGCAGGTAGTTTGGCGCCGGGATAGCACGCTATGTTGCTTTTTGCACGTTGAAAACTTTAAGACCAGTTCAAAGACATATTCCATCTTAAACTATTCATTTACAACAGTGGTTTTCGGCCTTTTTTGTACTGCGACCCATTTTGGCAAAACCCGATAACCTAACGACCACCATCTAAAACTCGAATAAAGCAAATGCAATACAGCTCTGTACATAAGAGATCTACTCGCGACCCCTCCAAAAATGCTTCACGACTCCTCTGCGACCCACGACTCCTCTGCGACCCACCCAGGTTGAAACACTTATTTATAACAATCAGTCAGGCGCACAGCAAACGAGGTGTCAAACAGGCAAAACAAAATTAAATTTCTGGGTAGTGCGACATGCAAAATGGATCAGAAGCATTGGATTTAGGCGCTGTTTTCGGTTACAGACTTACCGTTCTGTTTCCCCTTTTAATTTGCAGGAATGCAAAAGAAAGCACGTTGCTGTTGCCATGCTTCTTTGCAGCTAACGTTATATCAATTAAGCTTTAATTTTGGAAGGAAAAAATCGCAAAAGATTGTTGCGAGATGCAGCTCACCACTCAGTCGCGGTGAAGCGACCAAGGATCTCCTGTTGGTTTCGAACTTGCTTTGATCGACAAATACTAACGTTCTGATTCAGGGCGAAATTTCGCGTGGTCCGCAATATGTGGATCTCGCTTGTTCATTCAGGCTTTGTAGTAAGTATCCACAGCTGATGCATATACATCAGAGGTTGGTGCATATTCAAATGCAATATGCCCCAACTGCAGTAAACCCAGTGAATAGCGCTGAATGCTTGGATTTTCATGCCGTTTTCGTCTGGCAAATTTCTTTCCTCTGTCATCGCCTCAACTGTGAAAGGTGGCAATTTTCTGGAAATCCTTTGACGTCTCCACCCGATATTCGGAGATAGTTTTGTGAAGAGAGGCAGTCGTGTGACTTTAATTGCACCCTAATGCGGTCTGATGAGCAACTGGACCACCGGTCGTTGGTGCACCAACGGGGTTCGACCTATATCTGCCTTTCAACTGATGGTACCGCAGGACAATGCGTGGATTTCGCAGTTTGCGCTGGCGACGCCGGTATTTTTGAAATGGTGAGCTAAATGTAGCTTGGAAGAAAGCGTCTTGACGATAGGATTATGGGCCTAAAGCGTCTGACCCAAACGCAGACAGTTCTCCTGATGCAATTATATGAACAAAATTTGTAGCTTTTTATTTGCAAGTTGACTACGGCTCAGCTCTGGCAACAAAGATGTCCTTTGCTTATTTTTGTTCAACGCACCGCATGTGGTCCTCTTTTCATCAGGCTCTTGACAGTTACGCTCCGCCACTCCAGATCTTTGATTCAGAGCAAGTTAGAGTTAGGTTTGGTAAGCACGGTATTCGTCAAGATTCCATGCTTTCTTTTTGATCATTTTCCTTCTAGCATATTTCCAACACGTGAAACAACCCAAATTTCCTAAGCCAATTTTGAACATGTCGACCTTTGTCATGCAGCTCCGAATACACCGGGATAAAACTATTGTTTTGAAAAGATCAGCTGGACTGCGTGAATGAAAACGTTGTGCAGTCCGCCTTTACCAAAGTAAAAAATGAATCTTGTTTTCCCGCCCCAGTTACTAACCGGTTGGTTTTCACCTGGTTATAATTGGTGCTGCGCCAGCCTTGTTTTTACACTGAATGTGGTCTAGGTAGTCACCTAAGCCTCGGCAGCAAGTTGTTATTATGACTCTTTAAGTTTGCCTTTACTCCAGTGAAGAGTTTTAAAACTACAAGTTTACGACGTTTAGTTGTTCGTCATGCCCGTCAAAATACAACTGCCAGGAGAAAATACCATATTCCAACAAACGATAGCTAACATTCGAGAAGGGACTACCTGACCCAATCTCTGCCACCAGCTTGTGGCCAGGAACAAAACTTTTTGCAATGATGGTGCAAAGCGCTGCAAAATGCAGCTTTCGTGCAGAATTTCCCGACATCGATCCTGACCAACTGGGAAGAGAACGTTTCGTGAAAATTGTCTAAGCATGGGTGTTGGCAGCGTACTTCAGACTGCCCAGTGGTCTGAAGGTGTATGAGCACAGCGTTTGGTTTTGTGTGAGCCACTGAACGTAAGTAGTAACTACTCCTTCGACTGTTTTTTTGGAAATATCAAAGGGTGGTATTCGCGCTGGTTTGAACATGGTCAACCATATGACATTTACAAAACCTTTAGTGATGCTGCTGTGTCTTCTACTTCAGACAAAGCCAACGGTTTACTATAAACCGGAAAATGTTTTCCTGGAAATGCGCCTGCAATTGTTTCTGCTGCAGTTATTTTACGATCATCGAAGAAATTTTAGCCGTAAAGCCGTCATAACATTGGGTTTGTCGCAAACAGACCCGAAAACGGCGAGGCGTCAAAAATGCTTGTGCATACATTTGTAAGTTGATTTATAAATTCTTAACAAAAATTTCACAGTGTTGAAGCGTGCAGATGATGCTAACTCCAGAATCTTCAAATTATAACTCTGATATATGCTACCCATAATTGCCTCAGTGGTTTTACTTTAATTCACTGACGAGCTTAAAGTTTGTGACCAATGTTCGAGCAATGGTCTTAAGCCGTCTCTCACCACTTTTCCTTTTCAACGACGGCGCCAGCCTAGTGAGTGGTGCTTTGAGATTTGCCTATTGCCAGCTGTGTTTGTAGCCCGGACACTTGAGACGATTCGCGGTCAAATATTTTTTCGAAACCGTCGTGCTTTTCCGACGGGCCGCTCTCACACCCAGTCGACCTCGAATCGCTGCCTTGACCAAAGCGAACGTCGTTGGCAACGTGCTTGACGAATGCTACTCAAATAAGAATGTACCACAGATCACATTTAAAACTCTAGGTTTGCTGCAAGCATTCGAGCTGACTGGGCTTTTCTTTCATGACTGCGATGATTCGGACCCGCACATATCTGTGTTCAAATATTCAGTCTCTATAAAGGTGACTCAATCGAATCTACCTAAGATTTCAGTACTAAGGATGCGATTTGCTGATTGATTCGACTGCGTCACCTGTGTGGAGGCTACTTACTCGCCACAGATCACCTGTGGAAAATTCACATCTGATCTATTACGCGCCGCGAAAGCAGGCAGTGATTTTTTCCCAGTTTGTATTCACAAAACATCCCGGAGTATGGTCTCAGTTATCAACTTTATATTACAGTAGAGTGCATTTGGATCATAACGTTTCGCTTTTTCCAGGAAGGGGCCAAATTCAAGACTTACGCTTAAACGGAGTAAATGAAATGTAAATGTCGCACTCAGCAGGAAAGTATAGCTGTAGGTTAGATCAGCAGATTTTGGAGTGGACTTAAAAACATCGCTTTTTAATGCCTAAAGTAGGCTATACAAAGGAACAATGCAGACACGTAATCAATCACGATACATTTTCGAAGGACACTTGGTCTTGAACACCAGTCAGCGCTTTACACGCTTTCCAATGTGATGAGAAAACAATGATAAAGGTCAAAGCATATCTACAAATCGAATACGGCAACTTCCAGCAAGGTTTTCGTCATACAGAGATCAATCGGACAAGGCTTCAAAGAGACCAAGTCAGCTACACGTCAGCTGGACTGCAAGTTCATGAAGGCAAACAACAAACAGATGTGGACTCAGGAATTCCTCTTGTCATAGCATCTAGAGGAAATTTTACTTTCGCCATGTACTGAGAACGATACCGTCAAGCCGGCCACAAAATGCGATCAAAACCTGGCAGCAACTTGTAAGTTCTGAATTTCTTATATCCTGCGCTGTTGCCACCGGCACGATCGCAAAAGAAATGTCTCAAAGCAGACGTCATTTCTCAAATGGGATAATGATCGTGAAGATGGTTTTTGCAGAAAAAAAGTAACAAATAACACATTGTTGAAGCCAGGAAAAAGGCCTCTTTGCCGCTCCCTGCTGGCCCCGAGGCGGAACACATCTTCGCTGGACTAAGATTGTTTTTTTATGTCCCTTAACAGTGAGGCGGCGCGTGTCTGACAGATATTCATTCTGGGTGGCCTCGCATATCCTCAAGTGATGAGTGTTCCACTCGAACTTTTTTGAGTGGTTTGCTCATGCCATCGACTCTGCATACTGGGTTGCAGAAATTGCTTCATGTGGCTTTGACAGTCGTGTTTGCAACGGTGCATGCAAGCCTGCATACCAAACGTCCAAAAAACGGAATTTTTCTTTGAAATCTTCTGGTGAGAAAAATAACTGTCATTCAAGAGCTGTTCCCAAGTGGGTTTCGTGTAATCTCAAGTTGTCCTAAACTAATCTTTTGGTATTTCCCAAAGAAAGTTTATTACTTGCAGGCGATCAAACAGCACAAGAGTTTTTTCGAATATCTCACTCATAAGTGAGATATTCGAGTCTCCATTTCAACCTTCGCGTTGAAAAGGTCTAAGATGATAAAACATGGTTCTTTCTTCGGTTTAAAAAACTTGGCGCTAATAAACGCTGATCTGATCCATGTCGTTTCTTTTGGCGAAATGGCTGTTGATATTATTTACAGATAATGTTTACATTACAGAATGCTCATATAGTCAATCAATACCTGTCATCCTCAGAAAATTACCAAAAATTTTTTGTTGTTTTTGACTTATGTACGTCACAAACCTTGTTAGACAACAGCATTAATCTTAAACTCCTACAGAGTCTGTTTTGCTTTCCATTCGCAGCCATGTGTATCCAGACATTCTGCAGACAAATCGCAAACGCTAAGGCTTTATCACATTCTTGACATTTTTGAGAGATCAAGTCTCCATTTCAACCTTCGCGTTGTTCTCCGTTAAACTTCTGACTGTCCACCGCGAAGCGTACTTCATCTGGCATATGTTTCATCCAACTTTTTGTTCGACATGCTGGATGAAAATCCACTCACATAGGGCTCCAAAACGTTATTGCACGGTAAACTGCAGGTGGCCTTGTTTTGGTGACGGCAATTGGCAGCAGGCGGAAGCCTGAATTGTGCTTCTTGCCGGGGCGGTTGAGGTGAACGCTCTTGTCCAAGGAGCGCTACGGAAATTCACGCAGTGGATCGAACACCCAATCTCCCGACAGGCGGACACTTTACCACTATCTCAAAGCAGACGTCATTTCTATCTCAAAGCACTGTGCTATTTCCGAACGGAAATCAGTGGTTGATCATTTCTATACTTCTAATCGTTCCTTAGCTCTACACCAGGGGTTCTCAACCTTGTTCTCCCGTTTATCCCTAGCCGGCTTCCTAACATAAAATTTACTCCCTGTTTTTTGTTTACCTACTAGCGCTGTAGAGAAATGAACAACAGCATCATTAAATTTACCCCCGGTTGAGAACCCCTGGTCTACACCACTGTAAATCAATACTTCTTGCTGAGTGACAGTTCAAGACCAAATTAATATTCGTTATGAACCTACAATTTTTCATGTACTTACTGTTTAGTTCAGTTTGGGTAGAGATTAGAACACGCATGCTTTTTTTATCCATACCCACTTATAAATCAAACAAGACCGAAACTCTTTTATCCGACTATATCACATCCACAAAATTAATCTTGCGATGGCGATGTTCTAATGCTGGTTGGACCCTCCGACAGGTCCTAGCTGAGTACAAAGAAAGACGACGTTTTGTCGAACAATTGCGGTCGAGTCTGCTCGTATGTAAACTCGTGCCTACCGCACATTTTCATATCGGTGATGCCTTGTGTGGTTGGCGATGTTTGCCGTGGTGAGCCAAGAATCCTAAGTTTATCAAAGCTCAGAGTACGCGGTTTATGTACACACACTGTAGCGATACGCGGCGTCTGCTCTTCACTGATAAGCTGCAGATCCCTTATCGTCATAACAGCAGTTGTGAAACTACTTCGTTATTTTCTGCGTGCTTGCCTCCCTTTAAAAATACTAAGATCTTTCCGGCAAAATTATCACAGGTTCAAAGATTCGTGCAGCAGTCATTCTCGATAATTTCATAAGCTTCGGTACTGTGTGCTGTTCACGGGGTAGCAGCCGATTTTGTATCATAGCCTGGGGGCCGGCACAATAAACGTGGCTCTACGCTAGGTTAGTGCTCAGTGGATTTCCAAAGGATTGCAAACCTTAAAAAAGTCGAGCCAGATATGTTGCTCGGCTCAAAACGTTGGAAAGGCCTTCGTTGAAACACATCTGTTGAACTAAAATTTGCAAGGATTTGTTCGTTATTCAATGCAAAAATGCAGAAACTTGATCGCAAGTTTTGTTAAAGTTATATAGGTTTATAGCAGAGGTCTCAAATTGAAATTTCTCCGAGCGCCAAATGAGGACTTATTAAGCAACCCGAGGGCCGCAGTGTGATGCTGACGCTACAATGGCGGTGCCCGAACCTTACCAGAAACAGCTTTTGCATCTTATTTCCTGAGAAAGGTGTCGTGAGTTATACGCAAATCATTTTTAGCCGTCTTTACGTTCGTTTAAACGGAACTTGTTCACTCGACCGAGAACTTTTAAACACCGGTGCATAAACTAAATAACGTAAATGTTAATTGTTTTAAAATTCCCAAAAAGCATCGCGGGCCGCACAAAACCCCCTCGCGGGCCACATGCGGGCCGCGTATTTGAGACCCCTGGTTTATTGTGTAGAAGATGCTAATACCAATACTGACAGCACGCTACGATTATGTTAAATACGTATCAAAAGAGTAGTAATCTCACAGGAAATCGACGCAAGGTATGAAAATCAGTGGCTTACATCTTCGATTGGCAGAAAGTAGAAATTAGGCCTGCGATTGATTTTGAAAAAATTATGTCATCGCTGTTTTTCTTCCCGCTTCTTTTTTGCTGTGTGACGCTTTCATATCTTTTCATTTTGCGTAAATTGTTAAGTGTAAGCGGGGTTTGTGACCAAAATGGCGCTATCACCGTGAACTCCACACGTGGTCAATTGCCACGCACCAAGCGTCTTTTGCCTCTATATGATTACAGCATGTCCTTTTTTGAGGTATTGCTGCCTGAGGCAAATGGGTTTACGTCATCATATCTGTGTGGGGACAGTCTAGATTTGCGGTAGCATACAAACGAATGTTTCTGCCCGCTTGCTCGATTCCGATGATTGTGCAAGTCTAGTTGTGACGAAAAGGGTACGGCTATCGTGTTCAAAGACGCCTCGCTTTGCCAATACTAAGTACAAACTTTTCGAAATGTAGTCTGTGTAACCTTTCGAAGGAAATGTTGAGTGCGAACTTTCCAAGGGGTGTGTGCAGCAGGCTGCTTTGGGCAAAGTGCTGCGGTATAGCATTTCAAAGCAACGCTTTCAGATTGCGACCGGTGACCATGCATTGAGCGACTCACGCAGTACTTTGCCAAAACAAGGTTTTCGTAGAAACCAAGCTGCTGTTCCTTTCAGAGAGCAAACTCACCTCCGCACATTTTTAATATACCGTTTCATTACCGCGGCGCACCGAACAAGATATTTACGGTTGGTTACAATTCTTTCTTCCGGTCTTGGGAATAATAATAATATCCATTGTTTAGCGTAATATTTAGTCCCAAGGACGACATACTTGACTCTGGGGAAAGCAGCTTGACGAAAACAATTTGTATTCATCTCCTTGCTATTGTCGCTATACCACAGTGTTTCCCCAACCTTTTTCTGCTTGCAAACTTCTAACCACCAGTTTGTTTAGCTTAGAAAAATGCAATGTCTTGAAAACTTGACATGATAAAGAAAATCTAATTTGAGGTTTGGAAGCAGCGAACCGATATCATCCTAACAGTGCAATCATTACCATAACCAATACCGAAATCTGGTGACCATTGTTATCATGTATGAAGTGGCTACAACGTTCAGTCAGCACCCTTTTCGCCTTTGCGTGAAACCGTACCCCAGATTGGGAATAACTGCTCTAGTGCAATTGTGGGCTGGCACGGGGTCAGCCATGGGGCTGATGTTAATTAAAGAAAGCCAAGTAACAGCATTGTCACTAATCACTTATAGGCTTCTGTGCAAAACAAGCTAGCAGCAAGTGACTGTATGGTGTAATGAATAGATAAAAATCGATTTGTATAAAATGACCATCGTTCGTCACTATAAAATTAAATGCAACAGTGAATAACAAACACACAGTAACTCGCAAGTAGATATGCTGATTTAAAACTGGTCAACACCCGTCCGATGTCACAGGGAAACAACCAATGAATCACAACGTCATACACTAAATGACAAACAGCAATATACGGGTGTACTCGTATATTCGAAAGAAACGCAGATACATGTCAAAAATTTTATGGTTCTTGAAAGTGAGTGTAGATTACTGCGTNAGCCACAACCAAATTTTTTAATTTGAAAATTTTTAGATTGTAAAATATTTTTGAGGATCTTCGCTGGCACAGATGACTGTCATTATGGAAATCGTGCATCAGCAGTATGCGCTGGCTTCTACTTAGCATCGGATCAACAATTTTTAGACTTCAATCCGTTTCCCTCGTCCGTATATGATGACGTTTGTAATTGTTGGAGCAAAGATCTTTTCAAGAAGCTGCAAAAGCTTTTTATAGTGAACAGTTATCTTCAAGTTAGGCAATTGTTTTCTGCGATTCCAATTCACTTTGCTCTCTGCCTCCTGGTACAGTCTTGAGCACCTTCGACATCACGCTTTCACTGTTTCCTCTGCATTCAGTTGAGTCTCAGGAAAGATTTGTTTGCAACAGCAAATTTGGCTCACGCTGTAATTTAGTTTTACAACCTGCACCTGAGATGGTAATCTTCGGAATGTATTGAGGCAAGACACTGACGGAAATGAGGTGATTTCGGATTGGACTAGGCATGTGACTCAGTGACTGTGTTAAATCTTTCCACTTTGGTAGGCTGAACAACGAGTTTTTGTTACTAACTACTTTTCAACAGCAAGTGAAGTATACTGTACTTTTCAAACATAAATACAGCAAAGAATAAGTGCAACAAGGCGTCAGATGAGGGCGTCAGTGTAAACGTCGTTCGCTACTTCAATTCAAGACCTCAACGTAGAAACAAGCGTTTCATGTTTCCCAGGCCCGTCGCCAGGATTTAGTAGCAGGGGGGGTCAAAAACCAAAAAGAGGGGCCAAAAACCAGAAGGGGGAACCACATTTTAAGAATACAATATTGGATGTTTGCAGCAACCGGTGGGCCAAACGTTAAATGGGGGGGCACTGTTTTCAAATGGGGGGGCCGGGCACCACTGCCCCCCCCGCTGGCGACGGCCCTGATGTTTCCACATCAAAAGTAACAACTGTGCTCTTGACTTTGTTGTTCTTGGCCCCTGTGCAAACAATGCTCGCATATTTGTGCGGAACTACGCACTTGTCGGCGTCACTATCAACTTTGATTTACGCGACTGTGACGTACGACAAAAACCTGTACGAAGTGTGTGCATTACAAGCGTTCTCCAAATGGTAGCACGTGGTTGGCTCAGTCACATCAAACCTGGTCTGGTCTGTTTTCTTGTTCCGAGTATAACTTTTGATAGTTGTCTTGAAGTAGTGCTACTTTTTATTGATAGTCGATGTCGCCAATATTTTTATTACACAAGCAATTTCGTACCTGATCTGTAATGGTAAACCTAACTTTGATTAAGTCAGTTGCAGGGTGAATCGAAACGCTTTTTTTCCGATGGCATGAGTTTCCAAGGTCGCAGCGTGTGGGGGCGTAGAGAGGAAACCTAAAACCAGTAAACTGGTGTTAGCTTCAGGAACTATCACTGCGCCACTAACATATGTCATACCAATGGCGCGCTCAAACGTTTTGGGTATGAAAAGAACTGGATGCCAGAAAATCGTAATGACAACAAAACTTAAGCTCAGAAAACTTGTTGGAGATAATGGAGCGAACGCTTACGACTCTATTGTTTGCTGCTTTAAACTGCCGGTATCCCGGAAGCTTTTCAGCAATTATGGACCTTTCATCCCTTTCAAAAGCGTGAACCCCGGTAAAGCTGCCCCTTATCCTCTTCTCGTCAGTTCTGCCCCATCATTTGTAAGGTGACGCACAACAATTCTTCACTGGTGCATGGTCAGTTTTAGGACGTAGCAGCTCTGAAGACGCATGATGATTGCAGTATCTTCTAGTTCCACAACTTTGCAAATACCAAAGTTATTATACATGTGTGTTTGCAAAACACATTAAGCCTATGTCGTTCCCGTGCTACTTCGAACTTTACTGGCGGTTCCTACCACTGAATGATAGCAAAATGTCAGTAAAAATGAACCCCGCAATGGTTGTAGCATCACAAACAAGACAATCAAATCTTTGCAGCAATGTCAACAATAATACTTTCAACAAGTGTTCTTTTTGCATACGATTCCATTCACTAAACTTTTGATTTAATCAAGCGCTCTGTCGCTGAAACTCGAATGTCGATAAGTCGATAACTTAACCCGAGTTGATAGTTACTTCGGTGGATCGTAGTTGACCATCACTGTTGTCTTTTGTCTTCCGCAAATCAGATCCTTTTCGCTTGACTGCGCTCGAAGTAAATCGCGGGTGTAAGCTTGTGAAGGTTCCCGCTGTTGATTGGCATGGAGCCTGACTTGAAACGGCATCCGCTGGACTTGTGCTTGTAACAACAAGCGTCTGTGCTTTCAACGTCTCATATACGAGCAGTGGATCAGCTTTGTTCAGGGTACAGAACGAGCTCTTGCTCGGGTTAGGCAGCCCTACAAAAGTTTGTTTTCATTTATAGCAAGGTGACCGTCCGAGAAACCAAGTGGTGTCTGGTGCATGTCGCTGAATGTTTGCATAATTACTGAACCACATTTCCCGTGTTTTTTGTTACCTTCTGTTCAAGCGAATCCACCTTGGTAATATCTCATCATGATTGCTTCAAACTTACTACTTAAGAAAACAGTTCGTGTCTTCGTTAGACAATAAAAGCTTTGAAAAATGTTGACAGTGGACAAGTCAAAACTTGATCCAGCCAGTCGCCGTCTATTTGCATCATAGTAATTTGTTATAAATACTTCCAAGCCACCTTAAGATGAAACAGGATATTATTCAGTAACAGAAGTGAATTACAGAAGTGAATGACAAATAATATAGTGCTTCTATCACAGCGCAATAAGTATTAGCTGTACAGGCTCAGTGCCACGACGCAGTGATGCTAGACCCCCCCAAAAAAGGTTATTTGGCTTTTTTTAGGTGAAAACTAGAAAATGCATCACACAATTTTTATTGACCCCCTAATTGAGGCGTTTGGGGTATCTTAGCTACGGCTCTGTAGAGGTTAGACTTTACAAATGCACATGCTATAATTTACTTCGTATTGATATTCGTGGGAAACTCATGTGACCATATATCTATCGCAGTGACTCACACCAGCAAAATAAATATGGAATTGATGTGACAAGTAGAGCAGAGCAAACAATAGTTGTTGACTTCGGCCAAATTAGATTTGTTATATTTCACTGCAATAACTTGGCATCGCAATTTCCTCACTTGTGTTATGCTGCTAAGTTTAAATTCACGAAATGCACGGCACATGCTTCTGACTTTGCGGCCCAGTGCACAACGCAACCAGTACTTGCTGGTGACTTCGAAAAAGTTCAACCGAAATCCTGAAAGTCAACTTTGTTTTCCTTTTATGTTAGAAGTAGTTCTGTCTGATGGTTCGGGCACAAGTGGCATTACACGCATGCCCTAAATGTGTTCCTTGCCTGATATGTGAGATGCTTCCCTGTGATACTGCTGTAAGAAAAGCGGAAAATTTGCTCTCATCGGAAGATCCGCATCGTGAAGATGAGGTTTTATATTCTGCAGTCACTCGTTTGGCCGAACGCTGATTTTTGTTTGTGGGAAAAGCGCTTTTTGGTATAGGCGCATGATTTTCAAGCTTTGACTCTTCCTGTTTCATGCTCTGTTGCCGTGAACTTGCGCAACAACAGACTATTCAGCTGCTCTGCGCCATCTCAAATTTCTGTGTGTTACCTGGCTTCTATGCATTAGAAGCGAACAAGATGGGAACAAGATTACTCCTTTCCACGAACAAGATTACTTTGCTTCTGCTACTGCAGGGCATAATGGGAAATACCTATAAACGGGAATTTTTGAATGGTGTCATCAAGGATGTAGTGTCAACAAAAGAGGTGTGGGAACGCACCCAAAAAAACTAGCCATTGCCAGCAGCTTCAAACTCGTCTTAAAGCAAAACGTGAAAAAGGTGTGGGAACGCCGTTCCCACGCGCTCCCGCCCCACTACACCCCTGGGTGTCATTGATTTTATGCAAAACAAACGTGCTTCAGGAGTTTACACTTTGCGTAAAAAACGGTTTTATTTTCCAGTGAGTTTTTTACTCCAACCCCGCCTGAAGTTCCTTGAAACAAGCAGTTGGAATTGTAGGTCAAGTTTACACTTTGCGTAAAAAACGGTTTTATTTTCCAGTGAGTTTTTTACTCCAACCCCGCCTGAAGTTCCTTGAAACAAGCAGTTGGAATTGTAAGTCAAGTTATTTTGATTAATTTTTACAACTGCTTGAAACAAACGACACTCCTTGTTGAGGCACTGGGCTGCCTCTCGGTGAACGGCTCACACTAGTACTCCAACATCTTTTGAACTGACACAAGGCAATATGCGGGGAGACGGCGTTGCCGACTACAACTCACGGTCTGCTTATGTGCGCAGACTTCGTCAGTTAAAAGTCGCCTTTTTTGAATGCCAATTACTTTCGCTGATATTGAGGGGTGATAGCAGATGTGTTCCTACAAAAAGTGGTGGTACGTTTTTGCTGCGATTCCTGAATTTTGATTTAGGGCCGATATTTTGCTGTAGGCATTTATGGTTTTATGGTCACCAGCTCCCGTTGCAAGCAGCCCGCAATGAGGCTCATCTCGAAACCCGCGAGAAGAGCTGTGCACAGACCAGATGGAAGTCCATTGTTTCTCAACCGGGGACCGGTGCCCCTCAAGCGGAGCCACGAGGACTTCGCCGAGGAGCCACGAGCAGAGGCCTTTGCTGGTTTACTCGTCTAGCATGGCGAATAAAATATGCGAGCATAAATAGGCCTACGTTAAAGCGAAATCTGTGTTTTTTTCTTGGAAGGCAGGGCCACTGGTGTTGAGGGTTTCAGTTGAGAGGCCACGGGCCGTGAAATTTGAGAATCTATGTGATAGTGTCTTCATGCAGAACATTGACTAAGCCGATTCTGCTAGTGTTGCGTTGCAATTACCAGTGGTAGCTACGGTAACACCGTCACCATCACAGTTCGCCTCTCCTATCATTCATTTTGTCCTGCGGGTGCCTTAGCCTGAAACGGTGAGGTCAAACCTGTGCAAGGTGTTGGTTCACACCTTTTTCGCGGTAACGAGCAGCGATCTCCTGTGAATTTCCTGACCTACAGTTCCACAACTTATGGCCAGTGTGTGTAGAAGAGATCAACTGCAGTCAGAAGTTGTCTACATTATCTGGTGATACCCACATGAGTTTTGTCTTAACCTTGCGGCCAGGTAGATTGTTATATATAGCAACTCCTGCCGTAGTCAAGAAATATCCAGGCTTTCCTTTTAGCGTTTTGTTCAAGTTTGCATTGAAACGTAGACCAAGAATAGCAGAGTCTTGCTGACCTGTAGTTATGAACATAGCGTATGGATGGCTTCACTATGCGCAAGTTGGAAAGGCATTACTTATATAATTTTTTGTTGTAGAGGAAGTGTTTTTTCTGGCTCGTAGGTGGTTTGTCAAATTTCTCCTTATTTGAAGACACACTCTCAGTTCAAACTACCAGACACCGGTGCACAAGATATGCTGACCATGGAAAATCTCCATTGGATCTATTGAGATAGCAGTTCATCGCCATCTCTTGTGATCGTATGTTCAGCCTCTGTCAAGGAAATTAGAAACGTTAGCCATTTCGAATCCAGTCGAAATATTGTACACGGCATAGTAAGTGTCTCAAACCCCTCGGCCACAAATGAAAACGTCTTGTAGCTTTCAAGTCGTCCAAGTTTTGTTTCTGCCAATCTCACCCCGTTGAAGCCCTGTCATGATACGAATCCACCATGGTGACGAACTGATACCACAAGGTGCAGCACAGTCGCGATTCTCGCAGGTACAACAAGCGAAGCTTGAGTCATCTCGTGACATGTCGCGCCGGACGCGATAAGGATCCCGAATCGGTACGGAACAAGTTAAACGCGTCATTTTTTGTGTACCTAAACATTCAGCCTCTGACGCGAGATACTCTTGCCAAGTTATTGAAACGGCATGCTGGGCCGGTGTGGGCAAAGTCTTTCTTTGAAGAAGTGAAATAATAATAAAGGGTGTTGCCTTATTAGACGACGTTGAAGACATCTTTAAGGACAAGTCAAAGAGAAAAAACAATAGCGAATTTTTTCAGCATCTTCTGATTTCATGCGTGTAAAGTTTCTTCTTGGTGTAACTTATTTTGTGGACTTTATCACGGGCAGCCATTTTATTTTAATAGCTTGCATAGTCGCGGCTTGCATTTCGCGGTGCACTGCACGCTTTTCAGTTGCAAAGATGTCGATAAACAGTGCTCACGTGATCAGGCCAAGACTTCCGTTGATTCGCCCGAAACAAAGACGCCGTTGTGACAAGTCTGACGACATAAAAACGTGTGATTCCGGGTTTGTTCCCGCAGTTCTGCTTCGATCCCAACGATAAGACGGCCGGTGCACGCGCACGGAGGAAGCGCGCGGATTGCTTGACTGACAGAGGTCCGCCGGTAAATTACGACAGTGTCAAGCGGGAAGTAGACAGCAGACAAGCCAGGAATTGCTTTCTCGATTCCAGCAAGGCGAGTGAGCCCTGACGAAGTCGCGCCTGCGCACTACCTTGGTTCGGACGGCATTGTTGGAGTCGGCACTGTCATTGAAATTATATCAGCGACCATGCCTTTCGCTGTTTCGCCAACAAGCTGAGGTTGGTTTAAATCGTCTCTGCCACAACCTGTTCTGAAGTATTCGGCCTGCTGTGGTGGTTCGCGCAGATTGGATTACCAACCTCTGGGTCACTGTTTCATACGAGACTAGTTTGGTTATATGAATCACGCCATACCAATCAGCTGTCTGTCACGAAAAGCTTACTTGGGTGTCCACACTACTGCAGCGCACTGGTGTTGTTGTTAACGACCGCGCTAACTCCGGAATTGCACTGCAGCAAGATTGATTCTTGTATAACATAACCAGTGAATCCTGCATCCAATTTGATCTTATGATTCAAGCTTTACGCGGTTGATTTAATCTGTTTCGAACTGCGGTGGCTTTTGTTGTTGCCTGTTGCGTGTGCTGCCAACAAGAGAAATCGTATTGACTCGTTTGCGAACGTTTTTGCTCTAGGTTGCCTGCGATTCACTTTCGCTACTGAGTCGTGTTGTTTCGTTGACAACCTACGGTTCTGACGAGAATACCTGCTGGGAAAAAGTAATTTTTACAGGAGCTCTACACAACGGCAAACGCTAAAGTTTTAGTCCAAGGTGTTTCAACAAAAGCGACATGCAGCTCAACGCAGTTTGTTAACAGTTTCATTTTGTTTCGTTTGCAGAATTTTTCTTATCGGTGATTGACCGATCGAGGACATCGCTGGACAAGTTATTTTCCATGACTTACGGGATTATGTATCAAGAAAACTCCGCCGTCTTCATGGAACTTTTCGACAATTTGGCGAGTTACTACAGGTATATTTGTGGGCGATTGCTTTTCACCTCCCACCTCGCATTTTTACGCTTACGGTATGTTTGACTTAACGTTTCAAGATTCTCTTTCACTGGCTTGTGTGGTTTGCAGGAGAGAGTTAGGTAGTTCAAAGACGTTTGTGGCCTGACTCTTGGTGTGAAGGGTGCCAGTATGAGTGAAAATTTCCGTGGTTGATGAGAGGAGAAAGTGCCGATAATTTTGTCATTGATGTTTAAGTACCTTCTCAATACTAAACATAACCTTGTAGCAATTACTGCAGGTTCAGGTAACGCCGAATACGTCTAAAATGTGAATGAATTCAATCTTCCGCTAAAAAGTTGTGTTAGCGCACAAAATTGTCGTTTAAAGTGATCGCGTAATTATCTTTGATGGGCACCTGCTTCTGCTGCATGCCTTCGGCGTGAGCACCTCTTCTTTTGTGACCTCTTGTAAAATTTGAAGGACCATCCCATGCAGTGTCTGTGCAAGTTCTCATAAATGCGCTATCGGAACCGTTTGCCAAGCGCACAGAAAGGTTTACCGGTCCATCACCAGCAGTACTGTTGAGAAAACCAGCGAGAACAATGCAAAAGAATGTTTTCTATAAATAAACAGCGCGCCATTCCTTACTTTTTCCCAGCAGTTTTGTGTCGCGGTGTAACAATGTTATAAAAAAAAACTTGTCGAAAGCCACGAATAGTAAGCGGCGAGACGCTGGCGCTTCTGAAGTTAAATTTGTAGCCCGAAGAGCCGGTTGCGGGCGTCAGGAAAAGCCTCGTGACAAACGCATTGTCTGAAAATTCGATTCGCGCTTCCTCTCCGACAATGGATGCCTTTCGACGCCCTTAGACGGGCATAAATCGGGCGTGTCTTGGGTACATCTACTGCAAAGCGAAATCATCAGCGACTGAGCTACTTTATTTGGAGAAAAAGATTGCACACTTGCATCAGTTTAAAACTGGAAACTTTCGCCAACATAATCAGAATGGCGGAACTTTTTGCTTTTTAAAACTTCTGTGCTGTGAAATTATGCATAATTAAATAGAGAGAAGAATTGAAGCTAAAATCTGTTTTCAATGTATAAGAGTAACGCGTATGTTTTTCGCATGGTGCAGATGCCAAACGGCAAAAGCGATTACGAGAGCATAAACACAAAAATTAAGGGTATATTTTACCCCTTCACTGTTGTACAAGAAGATCTGATGTATGCATTCAGATTACCCCCATAAAAACGTAAATTTCTTATCATGCCGAAGAAACTTGAAAACACAAACCACTCAGTTTTTAATCTTTACCACACATTACTCACATTACCCAAGTCGATTTTAAGAATGCTGTGGAACGCCCGCAATCGCTGTGTTTATACCCTTCACTTACGAAAAGGAGTTGACGCTCCGCAGCGCGGACAATAAAATCAAAAACGTTTTGATCGTCAGCAGTACAAGATGAATCGGTAGCCGCAGACAAGCGGTTCATCTCTGCCTCACATTTTAAACACAGAGGCGATGCAATGGACGTGTCCGAGATCTTCGACAACTTCTTCGCTGCTGTGATGCAGAAAGTGTTCAAGTTGCAGCACCCCAGCTTCATACTCAACGAAGCGTACATGACCTGCATAGCTGAGAGCATCCACGAAATCCGACCCTTCGGTGATTTGCCCGCTAAGATGTCCGCTCAGGTAACACTGTTATGACGCATTTTAGACTGCTTTTCGGGACGATCACAGGTTATAACACATGTTGAAATGGCTTGCAAACCCGTGTAAAGCAAAACGTTGTTAATTTGCAAAGTTTTTTTTCAAGCTTTTAACCGGCTTTTCGGCATGAAGAGGCAACATGTGTCTACTGCCGATTGTTTGGTACTACATGGCTTGCCTCATCATAAGTGTTCGCTGAATCCTAATATTTTTGCGTTCTCACACCTGCGGTCGTATCAGCAAAGAAACCAGTTCAATCCTCCGTGGCAGCATTTTCTAAAATGAAAGGTTGTTTTGTGTAACATCTAACTGACACTCATGGGCATACCAGGTGTTCCAAGTTCGCCATATTGGCCCGAAACGGCTCTAACACACTTGAGCGATCCACCCGGCTGTCTGTTTTATCTGAAAAGATAACTGTTGCCGCGATTTTCGGGTGGTTGCTTTGCGATACAGGACACTGTTGCGCCTGATTTCTTGCCCTTGTCGCTCTCTTCTTCGCAGTCAAACAAACCCTGCGTGCTTGTGCAGGTCCGTCGTGCATTCGTCACCGCGCGCTCTTTCGTGCGAGGCCTCGAAGTTGGAAAAGAACTCTCGTACAAAGCAGCTCGGGTATTTATCTTTTATAAGTTTCGCATGGCTTCCTTTGCAACTTTTCAACCGACAATTTTTAAGCATTTCAAGATAGAGTTTTTATAGGTAAAATTAATTTTTGTAGTCTACACTAAAATCAGTTTAAACCAGTGGTTATGGTTGTGGAATAGTTGCTAGGTCTGGAAATTTCTGAAAATCACCAATTCTGAACATTTCTCTGTTACAAAAACGTCGGAGCAAAGCTTTACAGGAATCAAATAGATTTTTGTCGATAAAATAAATTTTTGTTAACTACACTAAAATCATTTTAAACAGGTGATTACGGCTCTGGAATAGCTGATTCGTTTGAAAATTTATCTGTCACAAAAGCGCGGCAACAAAGCTGTAATAATCAAATTGCCCTCTCAGTGAAATTCATTGGCTACTCTTTGTAGTCTGCGTTAGAAAGAGTATATATTTATTCTTCTGTTTCAGGAGCAGACCATACTGTACAACGACAAAATTTCTAAATGTGCCCTGCCCATTGTGAAGCCGAAATATTTCACGTGTTTGTTGTGATCCACACTAATCATGCACACCTGCCGTCAGTCATTCCGTTCTGTGATGGTTAGTCGGCGTTGAAACCGACAAGTCAGGTCTGATGGTGCCATCCTCGACAGTTGCTTGTCAACCACTATCGTAGTCAACCTTACCCTCATTCTGATTTGTCAGCGTCTCTGGTGGCGTTGGATTGGTAATGACCACTTATTAGCCAGTCAGCACAATCGGCCACGCCCACGACACAATCCCCTGGCTCAGGGCCAGATTTAGATGTTAACATTTACACAATTAGAAACAAACATTCAAATGTTGGTCGGACTCTCAACAGCGGTAATTTCGAACAGTGTTTCTCAAACTTTTCCATCTCGCGGACCCCAAGTCACACATTTATTTTTGTGGGTCCCCGAACACTCCAAGTGGTTCCCAAAGTGGGCGGTGAGAAACTCTAGGGGGGCGGTGAAGCTGAAATAGGCGGTTGGGGGGCAGTAGGAGACTCAGTTAATAATTACATTTATGTTGTCTTACTAACTTTGAGTGACCAAATGTCATAAAAAACAGTATGATCAACAAACATGTATGCGTGTAATTTGTAAACAAAAACTTAAAGAAAAGCGTTTTGGAAACAAAACAGAGGTGAAATGCTAGGAGATAAATTGATGAACTGCTGTTTCCATCACTAAAGGTAAGCTGCACAGTAAAACTGT
>JGI24021J15306_10000326_pt1 | contig 33217 bp, 20 predicted proteins | sample Ectturendosymbi1_FD_15306 | JGI IMG/M metagenome (IMG submission 15306)
CGGGACCCCCAGAGGCGCGGGGCCCAATGCAGCTGCATCGGTTGTATCAGCGTAAGGCCGGCCCTGCTTCTGGGCAGGATTACAGAGACTTAACAGCCAGTAACAGCGGCCGTCAATACCGTACTCCCACAACACACCCCAAAGCTTTTCACGAGGAACCCGGTCGTATACTTTCTCGAGGTCGACAAAATATGTCTAGAGGTCTTTGGCACACCCCCAAGATTTTTCAAAAATTTGCTAGAGAGTGAAAATTTGGTCTGTAATACTACGGCCGGGGTGAAAACGGCACTAGCTATCCCCAGCTTTAGTTCAATTATTTCGCGACATCTCTCTTCATGGTACTTGGCATAGACTTTTCCAGGATGGCCACTGACAGGCTCGCAAACAGAGGGGAGCAATCGGGCAATTGCCCCACGAAATTTTCAAAAACATGTTGAGTTATTAGGTACAACAACAAAATAAATCATTTTATACCCACGAAAGAATCAGCTGGTTACGGCCCTATCCATTGAGAGAGATGCCTCGGTATTTAGTGCATTCCCTTCTGTCTCCCTTTTTGCGTATGGGGATGACCAACCCAATTTGCCAATCCTTCTGCGACCTTCCAGAACGATATGCCACTTGACACATATAAGTCAGCCTAAGAACTCAAGGTTGTGAGCATTTCAAGTCGGACTTCATCACAACTTGTAGCCTTCTCAGCCTCCAGTGTCTTGGTAGCCAGAAAGACTTCGGTCGCAGATATGGTGCTTACTGTTGCGATCGGAAAAGCCCGAGCGGCATGTGCGTAAAGCTTCGCATCGTGGCAGCAAGCAACAATAGAGTTCAGGCGCCGCGCTCACTCTATTGTTGCTTGTTCGCGCCACATATCTATATATATATATATATATATTATTGTTCTTCGTGCACATCCCGTTCGTGGTGAATCACACATTCAACGTAACGCCACCGGAGAGGTTGCAACATTACCTCTCGCCAATGCTCCTCCTGCATGTCCCATGATGTGAGATTGACTGGGTTCAAAATATTTTTGAAAATACTCTCTCCACATGCCAAGGATGTCCTTCTCATTTTTGAGTAAGAAACCATTTTCGTATTTGATGGATCTAGTAATATTAGATCTTTTGCCGCGGTGACGCTGGATGGTTTGCCAGAATACTTTGTTGGTCTACGAGTAATTGAAATCGAGTTTATCCCCTAAACTTTCCCAAAGTTGTATTCTGGACTTTTCACCGCAAGGGCTGCGGACTTTCAAGCCACAGCGTACCGCGCATAACATCTTCCACCTCCTGGTTTCACCAAGGAGTTATTTTTTTACCATTATTCGCCACATTAAATCGTTTTCCGACCACATGCCCGAGAAGTGGTTGAAGCGACAGCTGCCACTCCACCTCTGCGTCCGTCTTTCATTCTGGGAACTCTCGGAACAAGGACCATATGCATGGGCGCCCGCGGAAAATTTTCCAGGTGGCAACATTGACATTTTGCTCATCTTTTTCAAATTGCTAACGATGCAATGCAAATGGACGTTAACAAAAGACTTTACCCTTTCTACACCCCAAAGATAATGGCTCATGTTCATGGGCGTTTTAAGGGGGCAGGGAGGCGTCAAGTCTCCCTGGAATAACCTGGATTTTGAAATTTTAGATTTTCCTATTACATTTGTAGAGAAAATGTTGATTCTTAGTTTCGAGTGGGTGAAATGAAATTTCAGCACTTTTGGAAAAAATCTTTCTGACGCCCATGTCGCGTCAACAAGTACAATAATGCGCTTCGTTGGGATCAATAGCCAGGTATATTACGATAATTTACTCCAGTGGTTCTCAACCTTTTTTGGCCCATGGACCAGCTTTAAAAAAAATACCGGATGGACCACTTTGCTGACACCTCATGAACAACTAGTCGAAACTATGTTGCACAGAGGCCAATGAACGTTTTATCAAGGATTCATGGAACTCCCTGTGGACCATTAGAAATTCCAGGAGCACCACCGGTGGTCCACCTGGACCACGCTGAGAATCACTGATTTACACAATAGACTATCTGGAGATTTTCCAAGCAGGGTACTTTTTTCAATGAATCACTGCCATGGATGGTCGTAACGAAACCGCAAATTATGACTTTATTGTACCTAGCAAGACTTGTCAGCGTCACTTAAAAACAAGAGCTGCGCAAACATCTGAGATGTCGTCCAAAGCGATCAAGCACCTGTTCAATAAAATCTTGGTTGTCTTTGCTGATTTTTTCACGGCGAACACTAATCTTCCTTAAACCAGGCATGCGTTCATCTGTCTTGGTCTAACTTTCCAGGTAGCCAAATACCTGTTCCCCCCTTTACGGATGCCCATGACCAGTGGTTCTTAAACTTTTATGAGCCGTGGCCCCCTTCTAAGTTTAACTGGCGAATACTTAATATATCGTGACACTTGGGTTATGCAATATGACAGCAAAGCTACCTAGTGAAGGCCTCTACTCGTGGCTCCAGAGGGGCCGAGGGCCCCGTTTGAGAAACCCTGCCCATGACTATATGCTGTCTGACAAGGTTTGTATTGCATTCTTGTCCAGAAAAGTAAGCATGTAATCACTTGTATGCGATTGTTGCCAATTGAGCTGAAATGAAAATGAACCTTGTACGCCCGGCAATATTGATTCCAACCAATATCGAAACATCGATATCAGTATGCGGCTGGAGGGGACAAATTCTTTGCAAGGAGGACTGGACCCAAAGAACACCTCTTGCTACTGGCCTGCGTTTTGATACCCCAACTGTGTGAGACGACCTTAAAGCTTTCCGCACAACATACGTGCGCGATAAACGTACTAATGTGAGAATAGCAAACTCAATTTTGAAGTAACAACAAATCATCAAAGACTGGTAGCACATGTTTCTAATGCAGCCCTGCATTTTAAAAATTCATCGAATGAGGATGCATACGTCACACTTTATTGTTTGCTGTCAATGGGGAGAGCCAAAATTTTTTAAAAGCTTCAAACAGTCAGTGAGAAAACTAATTTAAGAGTAAAATGCCACATATCTCGCAGGACAAGAACTGACGACACTATGAATGCTTTCCTTGAAATAACTTTCAACTGAAAAGTCGCCTACAGTTGCCTAATAATTTATTTTGGAACACAACAATTTGTGTGCCTGAGTAATACGGAAAAAGTTACAACGTGGCTGCAAACAAGGTTTATTTCAGTAGCGAAAACACCAAAGAGGCGGAGGTGATGATGCAGAACATGTACACGTCTGGAACAGCACTGCGAAGCTAACCTCCGAGTCAACTTTCGAATTTAGAAGACGAGAAGGTTATGTACGTAAGGACAAAGGAGCGACTAAGGATAAAATTTTAAAGAAACGCATTCAAAGGAAAGGAGATCGGACTGTGGAAAACGTTTGCTGTATGTGAATTGTTATCGTCGACGCAAACAATGATGCAAAAGACACTTGCTTAGGAACTGGGAACAATGTAACACTTTCCTGTACAATGCGGGAGGCATATTTCAAATATAAACTTTTCTGACAATGAGAAAACCGCAAAGCGCACAATAAAAGATTAAGGCAATGAAAAATCAGCAGTCGCTATGACGAAGTCAAATCGCTCAAAACATCATAAAATCTGTCGAGAGATTCGTCAAACGACTCCACCTCTTGGCTTTCAGTTTTGATGCGCGCAACGGATGACTTGATGTCGCTAGGTGGCGGTACAGCAACATGTTCGGGTGCTGACGGCGGCCAAGTAGTCGAAAGCTTTCCTGGACTTTTTGGTGGAACGTAGGAATCGGCTTCAGAATCCTGAAAAGAAAATTTTGCTGAAAATACCTCCGGCTGCCTTGCATACAAACTGTTGGACAACATCACTCGGCAATCATTCTTTACACCGCATGAAACGTTTTCGGTTTCTCTGCACGTTCTGTAGTAGATCTTCACCAGAGTTGCTCTGATCACACACAACAGATAAGGAAACCGTGGAAACTGCACATTACATTGAACTTTCTACACATGGTGTCGTTTTTTTATTGTGACTACAGTTAAGCTAAATATTTTATTATTATTATCCTGTTGGCTGCTTCTGCCATATATTTCTACATATTAATTGGGCAAACGTTGGAACGTTTGTTCATCGTTAGGGCAGACTACAGAAAAGCAACTTTAATGTGCTTAACCAAAAGTTGAGTGGAGCATCACGAGACGATGCTTAACATTTACGATGATTCTGTCATCGGCTACAGTGATTAATTGCACATGTATCTGCTATATATCAGCAAGATAAAAAATATGCGCCATCACAAGGAAAACACTCACGTTACTAGTAGTCACGCTGACTCCCAAGTGCCCAATACCACTGGGTGGTGAAGCATTCGTGTTGGGTCCGCTGTTGTTCGTTAGCTCTTGTTGCATTCGCAATGTTTCCTCTTCGAACACTTCCAGCTCCTTTTCGATTTCCAAAGCTCCCTTGAATAGCCCCATCACTTGCTTCGCGACCTTAGTTTGGGGGCAATATGGGTTACTTGCGGCAACACCCGCCATTAGATTTTATTTCTTAGGAATATTTGAAGATTGCTTCGGACACTTATATTATAATGCTGAAAATAAAAAAAAACAAACTTTAAAACTGCGACTGCAAGTTTTCTTTTATGGCAAAAGCAGGGTATAGATTAGGAAAAACTCTACACAATCCAGTAAGCCTGGTCAGCTACATTTTTTATATTTTCAAGTTTTAAAAATGTCTAAGATGGTTATCCAGACAAATTTGAAAAATGTCACTTGCAAGCTTCTAACTGATGTTATTGGTAAGGAATGACTCCTGGCGTTTTACCACATAGAACAAGCACGCCACTTTCGTTGAACCTAGTCATTTGTGCTTAACTTGTTACAAACATTGCATCCACACACATTTTGAAAGAATACTTTTGCATTCTGTTTGAAGCAGTATAGTTTGTATACCAGAAAGACTCGATATCTGCTATTGGTAGAACTGTCGCACATTGATATATTGCTTAACTAGACTGCGCCAGCAGTTTTGTGAACTGAAAAGACGTTTCAAACTGATCTCGTGAACAAATTCATTCCAAACCGCTACATGATTAACAGTGACATTGTCTCGTCGACAGTTAGTTTTAATAATATTTTTTACCAGATGTGGAAGCACAGAAGCACGGGGCGGCAGTTGTGGTTTGTCCCACGCAATATCGCGAAAGGCGCTATGACGAACTGAGCTTCCCACGCAGTGCCTCGCTGAATATCAGGAAACGAGTTAACGATTTTCCGCTGGGAGAAGGGCTTTCTCTGAGCAAACATAACTTCTACCGAGGCCATTGTGACGGTCTCACTTATTCCCGCAACAACAGTGAGCGCCAGCGACGCCACGAACCTATGCTCAGCTCAGCACGCATTTCAGCGCCTCAGTAACGTAACGTCAAACTTCAATTACGCAAGACACTTGTCCTAAAAAGGAAATGACGACAAAGGAGCGAGCGACGTGCGATGTTGACGAAGGAAACAAGCGATCTGCAGAAGCTTAGCATAAAACTAACCGCAACCCATAAATAGCAGCCAAATGTTACTGTTGCCTTGTGTGGTTCACTTTGCTAGCAAATTCGACGTTTGACTATTATGCCTTTTAAAAACTTGACGTTGAAACAGACAAACGTTTACACAAATCAGTGACAATACCATGAAAGCAGAGATCTCTAAACCAAGCTTTGGTCCCCGTCCAGGCACTGATCTCTCAAAACTGGATTTTATCTCTGGAACTAGGCTGTTTGTTTCAGAAACATTTGTTAGTTCTGTTATTCTTTGAGAAAAATCCTGTCTCAGCAGACGTTAGCAGTTACCACAGGTTAACTTCTTAACTAGCCTGTTTATTCAAACACATTTCAAAAACATCAGCCGAGCTTGAACACAGAGGATTTACTAAGGTTTAAGGCGAACTTCTCTCTTATCAGGCCTTTTCTAGACCGCGGTTTGTGCAGAAGTGCCAACTGTGCATTGTTCAGTATTTGCGGCACGCGACGTGAAAGTTTGCTTCGTCAACTTTCGCTTCACAGCAACACCACCACCATTCGTTTCTAGCTACTCAATTTGAAGGATGAAGCGAGGTTGTCATTAAAAGTTATGAAGCCTTGCTTTAAAATTATAATTTCTACTCAATTTTGCATAGCTGTTAATAACGCGTTACATTGACAGCTGATAAAGAATTTATAACACACGAACTGCGACGCATCTTTAGAACATCTTCAACAGAAATTTTCAATGAAAAATTTGTTCATTTTTCCGTTTCATTTTAATTAGCCTCCTAAGATGCGCGCAAAGTGTACTAGAGCTATTTCATCTCATCTGCCTTGAAGCAGAGTCCTGTCACAACGATCAACATCAAGAGTTTTATCTGCAGCGGCGTTCTTTTGTCGTTTCTGCTTTTTTCTCTTTTTTCTACCCCTCCGTTCAAATGCGAATAATTGCCAGCCGTATGACTGAAGGTGCTGAACGCTACAATAATTTGGGATCACAGCGAGGCAAGTTTCTCCCTCACTGCCTTACAATTATCACTGACATCAGGCTTAACCACTATGTTTCTGTCTTGACCTTGATGAGGCAAACCACAAGGTTATAGCAATGGCTGATCTAAGATACAACTCCTGACATGGAGTGCTCATGCATTGTTGTCCATTTCCACTTGATCATTTTATGGCAACATGGCTATTTTTATATCACACTAAGACTAAGTGGTATGAAAGATATAACCGTAGCAACTCCCAGTCTTAAATGTGCACGAGGTCTGCTCACAGTTGGTAAGACAGCAAGAAAAAAAACTGCCAGAAAAGCCACAGCGCACCATATATTGACTGCGATCGTTTACGTTGACCTTTTAAGGTTTTTCCGGACTGACTTGTTCAAAGGTTGACGCAACAGCGCAAAGCATCGGCCCGAGTCAATTACGTTACTGTCAACTCGCGGCGGCATTTCAGCGGCAGTCTCGTGACATCAGGCGGCAGAAACGAACCGTTTACGTTTGCTTCACAGGTTGTGACAGAGAGGCTTCGCTTAGCTCTTTCTACTGTATGATTCCTCGCATCTACTTGACGAATTAATCAGCTGAAAGTGTTCTTTTTGAGTCCGACAGTCAAGGGTGGCGCTTACTCGACAAAGACACTCGAAAGAGGAATTGCCGGCTGTCGTCAGCAAACCGCTGTTTGTCTCGAAAGAGCCTCAACAACGCCTTCACGTGCAAAATGGGCAAGCTGCCATGCTGTCCAACAGAGAGCATGCTCACGAACACATGGAGAGCTCTCGTGTCAGGAGACTTCTTGCACGTTGCTATACAATTACAAAAAACCTATCATGAACACTCGATGCTGGCCCTGCACCAGACCATGTAACGCATTACAAGGAACCTCGCGCATTGTTCGTTGTCAGTGATGCAAGAAGAGCGGATGACCTTTCCTTCCGAGAGCATGTTGTTGAAAACATGCACAACAATGAACACGAAAAAGCTTTTGGCGAAAGTTGCCTCTTGCGTTGCGAAGAGCCTTAACCCGAAACAAACGTCGCGCGGGTTTAATATTCATCAGATTAACCAAATGTATAAAAAGTGTCTCTAAATCTGTTTTTCTAAGCCAGCGCACAATTAGCGTAAAGAAATGAATGATTAAGTTGTTTTAAACCAGTGTTTCTCAAACTTTTTTGTTCCAACGCCCTCTTTTCAATGACGACACATTGTTGTCGGCCCCCAAGCCTGATAAAGCAAAAACAAGGTAATATTTTTAAAGAATTTTCTTCGATATACATGGTGGTCCCTGGTTCAGTCTGATGGATGTGCTTGGCGGTCTTTACAAATTTTCGAAATATTGAAAGACAATTTAGTGAGGTACAGTCGTAGATCACCTCGCTTATGAATCAACAAGCGGTTTCTTTGCTTTGAGAGCATTGAGGTCACAGCCGGAGTTAACTCAATGATCGTTAACTGAAGTTAACTCAATGATCGATTAGTGGTTGAGCATTTTCGCCACCTTTGTGTTGTTTTGCCCCTGTCGCCCTCTTTGTTTTTTTGCCCCTTGCTCTTGAAAATCGCCCCCAAGGTAGAGATTCCGCCCACGTTGAAAAACACTGTTTTAAACTGAAACGTTTTCAGGTAAGGCCAAACTTATACTTGTTCCTAAGATCACGGTGAATTACCGAAAATTTGGAAAATATCTTGTAGCAATTAAGCTTCTCTTTGAAAGTATTTACTTCCTGCCACCAATGACACCAGAAAACGGCAAACATTACGTTTGCAGTCCGAACTATATGTCATCGCAGTTTCGGCCAGATCAAACGAATATAGCATCCATACTTTTGTAAGCGGCAACAAACAGCCGTTCTGTTGTGAATTATACCGTAATTACCTAGCTTGGCGACAGTTGATGACAAGAATGATTGCTCAAGGTGAGAGATGTCGCAAGGAAAAGTTTATTACAACGACACTGCCGTAGCAAAACAATGCCTGTGTTGCCTAAACGTGTGGCAAGTGTTCAGCAATGCTGATTGCTGCGGCATATCAGTCCAATGCTTGTAGCAGAAGACTTTATTGAAACATGGTACAGAGTATACGTGACAACACTTGCCACAATGATAATAATCGTGGCACGTGTGTGACTATTTCGTAAACATCATTACCGAGCGTTGCAAAACGTGGCGATAGAAATATAATTATCTTTTATGCGTTTACTGCTGCACTTGTGGACAGTTTGCAAGCAGCCGAGAAGTATCTAAGCTGAAAACTGCGCAGATTTGAAAGAAAACCGCTAACAAAAAGCAGTTGCATGTAAGATGAAGTGATAAGAGAAGATTGATGGAGAGCAAAGCAAAACTATGCTTGCCCCAGTTTCAACCCATTTTCTCAAATTCCCAAAGTTTTCTCTTCTCAAGCGTTAGTATCCCGTTACGACCTAAAGCACTTAATTTCATTTGCCGGCCAAGTGTTGATGAACAAACCCCCAGAATTCTCCGTGTAGGAAGTTGACGTGCTATGGATGAGGTTGCAGAAAAAACATGGCAGACGTATGTTTGGATTGTTTCGCTAAAAAAACTGACAGTTGGTGAAGGTGCAGTTATACAATCGTAGAGAAAACAGGTGATCCTTAACAAAAAACGTTTTGCATGTTCAAACAGAAATTAATTTTCAAATGCATGATATTTGGGTTTCCACTACCACTGCATGACGTCCAGGTACGCTGTAAAGCCATTTTGTTTGCAGAGAAATGAAATTGCGAAAGAGCAGCGTAAGGTTCTGAGGCCATGGATTTTTCATACACCGAATTCGTGATGCAACGCTTCGTTCGCAACCATTTCCTAGCTTCTATCGCTTTAAGCCGTGTAAGAGATGTGATTTCGTGAACTTTCTGCAACTCCAGCTCCAGTAAGTTTTTTGGCCTTCCACTACAATGTGGTACATATACCAAAATAATAAACTCCACCAAGTCTAGGCTTAAATATTTTATCGAGCTTTTACTTGACTAGATTTGTGATGGTTAATAACTTGGTGGAAACGTTGTTCGCACACAACAGATGGCCGTGCATTGCTTTCAACGACACTATTTGCGAAGAGTTGATTTTGAGTTGCTGCTTTCTGTTCCAGGTAATCTTAGAAGCAAAAGCAAGACGTGCAACAGTCCATCAACCAAAGCAATCGCAAAAGCGTTTGCAGAAGTCTTGGCGCCGTGCGGAATTTGCCAGGTTATTAGGATTCCGTCGTGTCACAGACGTCATCTGCAAGGGCTTGTTGACGTAGTATCCACTCAAATCGACCGCCTACGGCGAAACCTCGTGTACAAGTGGAAAGAAAGAAAAATCGAGACATGCCAAGCACTGCATCAACAAGCGACTCTGAAATGAATCTGAGTGATGCTTCCCAGCGCTACAATGATATGGCAGAGAGCTGAAAAAACGTAAATTGCGGTCACTTCGTGTGGGCCCTATGCGCAAAGTGTCCCAAGCTTTATCAAACTCGGTCAAAATGAGTAAAGGAAAAAATTCCACAGACTAACCGTGTTTCACATAATCAAAGCTTAAGCACAGCAAAAACTTTTGGATGGGATTTTGAGCATTTGCATCGACTCAAGAACAAGTGTAAGACACTATACACCAGACCTCGAGACCTTATTTATTCAACACCACAAACGCTTCGGCCTCTCTCAAAATGAGTCAAGGAATCATGATTTTCTTTGACAACCTCAGATCCGTTGTAGCACAAATAAACTTACAATGGTTCACGTATATAACAAACTGGGTATACTTTGATACATAGCGTAACTGTCCATATTTAGCCCTATCATTTAACTTTCGAAAACCAGCTGCAAGCAAGTAACTCGCTTAATCGATGACTATCCTTATATTTCCGCATTTTTGAAAGGCTTTTTGCATTAAAATGTTTTTTAGGATAAATATCGTGACATTACTTTCGTCACACACGAATGCCGCTCGTTTGTAAAACAAGGTACGTTTTGAATACCACGAAAAACTTGAGTTTTGCCCGAAAATTTAAGAAAACTACGGAATGAATTTTACACTGATGGAAACATGGGACCTCTTTAACTTGTCGCAGGGCTAAAGCATGCTAGCAGATTGGTTCGCGGAAAGAGCCAAATTTCGAAAATGCTGGCAGCAATCGCATTTAAAATAGTGGTTTCAAAGGATTTGGAAGTTCTTACTATTTTAGTTGTAAAATGAGTTCCAGCAAGAAATGAGTTTTTCTCGCGTTGAAATGAGTTGTAGCAAGAAAGGAGTTTGTCCTGCCGCCATCAGTTCATATTAAAATATTTTAGGAAAATAAAAAATACGCCTGTTTTAGAAAAACCGTGAACTCTGCAGACTGAGGTTCCACGCGGAAAGCATGGAATCCGAATTTTAGAAAAACAATATTAATATCTATCAAGATCGATTAAAAAAGAGCAAGTCTACGCTTCAAATACAGTAAAGCATGAAGCAAAGCTGCCCATTTTTAAAATCGTGAATCAGAACCTGAAGTATCGTTATCGGAATTTGATATTGCTAAAACAAAGTACTTTGAATAAACTGTGTTTAAAAAACTCTTTGCAAATCTCTTAGTAGCATTTACAGTACCTTCTCAATCATTCGCACTAACCGAGAATTATCAATTGTTCATGCGACTTTGACATCCTGAACAAAATGTTGCCATTTTCAATCAATCCATCTTCCACCTCTTCACAATTTACGTTACAGCGAGGGTGCCCAAAGTTTTCTTGGCAATGTGCCGCGTTTCGCTGTGAGTAAGCTTGGCGGGCCGCACAATATATTGAATTTTGTCCTTAAATTTCGGCTTAAGCTTTAAGATTGTATATTGTAGGGTAACCAATTACAAAAATTTCTTTGGATATATCAACACAACGGAACTCCTAGTACATGCATGTACGGCCCTCATCTTGAATACGCCTTTTTCGTACCCATTTGGTTCCCAAAATGTTACAAAAAACGGAAACTGACTTTGTTTGAAGCAGAAATGCCGTAAAAGGCGCTACCAGGAAATTTAACAATACAAATGGCGTCGCCTACCACCCATACCGGTAGATGCTATTCACACCGCCTTAAGACATTGGTTCCCAAAGTATGGGTCGCGACCCAAACAGGGACGCAAAGGGTCAAAAAATGGGTCGATACAAGGCGGTCCAAAACTGAATTGTGTATTTTCAAAGTCACCTGCTTGTCTGTGCCTCTATGTAGCGTATAGGTACATGAGAAAAGAATAGATATCAGACTTTGAAATCGAACTTAGCAACTTACTGCCAAAAGTCACCCATGCAATCAGTAATTTTTTAACACGATATTTGCGTCTTGAGCAGCGAAGTGTCCACCAAACTCAGATTTGGGTTGCCCTAAAAAATTTTTATGAATCGCTGCCTTAAGAACTAAAGAAATGATAAGAAATAACTAATGATCGTTAACAGAATGATTAAAAACTACAAGTCAAACAAACAGGCTTGTATGTGTTATTCGTGAGTTATAAAAAAATTGATTATAGGCCACATTTTCGACGTCCGTGGTACAGTATTTGAATTTTTTTGTCTTGTTGGTCTTGCAGGCTAAAAAGGGGCCTGTATGTTGGTTTACGAGGTTTGGAAGCCCGTTACCTTTGGGTTAGCTGCAGTACAAAAATTAAAAACATCTGGGAAATATATGTCCACAACTGCTAAGTTTTCTTCATCATAAGCAATATAACTTAAGTAGGTTATAAGTCCAGACGGGGGCCGCAGAATTCTTCCCACGGGCCGCACTTTTGGCACTCTTGAGTTAAAGAGTTCAAGAGTTTACTGCTGGTTGCTGGTATGCGGATCGTACAAGCACTCCGCGTATCAATACGCAATAACCGATCGATTACATCATACAGTAGGCCTACAACGAGTCAACGTTTGCGTGACAGGGGCGTTTCCTAACAGGAAGGTGTTTGGTTATCGACGGGTTTTGCCCTTTTCATTCGGTTATAAACGGTTTTGCACCAGCGTTGCACCAAGGCAGCTTGGAAATGACTCATCAATACATGACGAGCTCCTCATCGTTGCAATTCATCGACAAAAAAGCTGGTCAGTTGTTCGTGAGGAAAACATATATCAACCGACGAATGTGTTGCTGCGGAAAGGTTTACTGAAATGGAAGTCCACGTGCAATACACCAGTTGTCGTCTGATTTATGTCTGCTGGAAGAACTTGGTGTTTTCCATAGATATAATGATTGAAATGCGTTTCACTGCTCATTACTGGTAAGGAGAGGACCATACTGAATGTGCGTTCTCTAGGGTCCTTCAAGATCTGCTTCGTAAATTAAATTTAGTTCTGAAAATGAAAGGAAGCTGCCTCGCCGCCATTAATCTGGAGACGACATTTGTAAATACGGGAGACTAAATTTAACTAAATTTTTGGAGTGAGGAGAAACTCTTTTTAACAGAGTCAACACTGCGTTTCCGAGTTGCTGGTCAATGTTGGGTGAAAAACCTAATTCATCTGTTGCTGATTTGGACACTTTTTAAGTGTATGTTGTTCAGCTTGAAAATCGAGATAGGTTTGTGATGTATTGCTGCAGAAGAAAGATGGCAGCCAGATAAAGCAAAAATGCGGTATCTAAATTTTTGATCGTTCGCAGTCAGCAAACCAACCGCCGTGCACTGAAAAAGTAAACTAAATAAAGATAACCTCAAGCGAGGCGTAAAGTTTCCTGGTATTTTTCCACGTCCAGCTTAAATCAATACTTTGAAACTTGTATGCGTAAAAGCGCCTTAAATTCGCTTTTTTGTTTTGCATCAAAACCTTCTGCTTGTCAAGATGCTACAACCGTGAAACACCGTCAATCAACCCGACTAAACCACGCTTCAAAACCATTAACTTCTTTGCAACGAAAACAAAGGTTCACGTGATGACACAAAATCATAAGCTGCAAAAACGAAAGCAGTTCACTACACGCGTAACTCCAGTAGCATAATGCAGTTTGACTGTTCGTGAACTCAGCGTTGTTTTGATTTTTAAAACAAAGCAAAAGTTCGCGAGTGACAGGCTCTCAGACATGCAAAGCATGTACCCGAGCATTTTAAACCTCAGCTTTTACGGGTGACTAAGGACAGGAGTAGTGAAAACTGATGAGTTCCAGACAGGACCAAAGCTGGTCGGCACCACTCGGGTAAGCAATGCACGAGTGTTTCGATATGGTCCAGTGCACCTTGCAGTCACGATCGTGGCGAGCTCTGGAAACGTTCGTGGTGGAGTCTCGTCAACACTGCGACGGCTAATACGTTCCGAAAAGACCATATAAACTGTTCAGATTTTATCAGGGCCGTGTAAGTGCGACAAACCCCATTGTTTTGCAGTCACTGAAATTTATGTTTCGATAGTTCTTTGTCTTCAGCCTGCATCACACAAGGCTACAACGCTGCAATCAAGAAATCGCCTGGTATCAGGCGAATACGTCAGCATCGACCGGTGCACCAGCGCATTTCACGTCAAGATGATATGATAACTTATTTGGAAGCCAGTTAACAATGAGAAAAAAAGTCGCTATTCTTACGTCATGAGTGGTGCGATCACAAAAAACATGCCTGAAGCTGGTATATCACAGTTGGCAAGATTCGTATTTGTTTATACCAACTTTCGACAAGCTGGTTTTATCGAGAACATGGAAGAGTAGGTCATTAACATGCTGGACAATCTCGCACACTCTTTGCCTTTAATGTGTGCATGCAAAGCAGTGCTCTGCAAAATGAACAGCAACGATTGTCGTTGTGCAGATTCTTGAACAATATTTATGAGCAGCTTTATTTCACATATTAACGCTTGTCGTAGCTGTGGAACTGTATGGCACGCAAAAAAAAACAAGGACACCCGTGGATCACATGCGGCAAGCATATTTTGTTTTTACCGAGACGAGCAAATGTACAATAGAATCGACATGACATTTTGGGCGAGCAGTCACACGTTAGTTCGTTTTTTCGGATTTGATGTTTTGGACAATACAACAATTGGAGAAATGCTGGGAACAAGTGGTTGACAAATAAATGCGATTGCATTTACACAGTCCGTGAATTCTGTTCAATGATATGTTTGTTTAAGTTGTGTTAGACAGGTTGTATCACAGTTTTGTATCTCTATATGTCGGTCATATCTGCAAAAACTTGTTTGATCAAGTTCTCCAGGTGGAAACTGCCAAGAACTACGTGCACGTCACCGCACTAAGTTAATAACTAAGAAGACAAACTACTTATTTCGTCTCTTTGCGATAGATTGACCAGCTGGAAAGTGACGTGTTTTTCGAAGTAGAGACCGAAAAGCTCCGCAAGCCACTTTAGTGTCTAAGTCTAACAGACCCTGAATCAAACGCAGAATTTAATGATAAATTTTAAAAGGAAAAGCGATCATCCACTTTAATGTACCTCGAAGTACGCACTTGGCACAACACTTCAAAAGTGTTCTGTGACATAGAAACCCAACAGATGAAATCAGTTCTTGGCCCGAAGCAGTCGACAGCAAATGTAAAACACGGTTTTTAACAATCTTTACACAGGAGAAAGATGGCATTTTCGCATCCGCAAGTCGCAGCACCTCAACTGAAGGATCCCTCACATGAAAGTATTTTTAATAATAACGTACCCTCGAGGTCCTGAATTATTTGTCCTTAAGCCGGTAGCAAAATTATTTAGTCATGCGAAACTTTATAGCGCCGAATTCCATCGAAAGACGTCAACACAGAAGTACTTCTTCGCTAAACCACCGCATGATAGTAAAATCAAGGAGCCCTATTTTCTATTCCGCAACACATTTGTTCTGTGAAGGTATTGAAATGTGTCAGCAGGCCAAAAAACGAATGCGAGACGTGTTGATTTGAAATGAAGCAAAAGGTTGTGCAACAACAACAACCGTTCTCGATAAAAATATTTTCCATCATGTTTTCAGATCCACGGCGGATGGTTCAAATATGTGCTGCTGGCATCACGCAACCTGTGACGTCAATTTCAGCAACGTCTCTGTTTCACGCAACTTTTCCGAAAGCTTGAAGAAAACAAGTTGTTCCCTTTTGCACCCAAGCGTACTCAAAATCGTTCCACAACAGGGGGCAAGTCGGGGTAAACCATGCCCCACAAAGTCAACAACTTTCTTTTGAGCACAAAAAATGAATAGAGACAAATTAACCAAGTACTGTAGGAAAAAAAATTTTTAAATTTGATCCTGGATAAAATCATTCAAGCGCTACTCAGAAGTTTCTAATCCACATACATTACATGTTGGCGTACGTCGTGCTAACGCAAAAATATTGGCAAAATCGTAGTGAAGAAGGCTTTTCAGAAATGATTGAAATTTTATCTTTTTCTAACTAACAAAAAATCAGAAACTTAGCCAATTTGCTGCTCAGCATTACATTAGAAAAATTTAGTTGGACTTTACTACCACTACCAAGGCATTTTCATGTTTTATGTTATCTTAGATGTGATCGGTATTACTGTTAAGTATGCAATTTGACTATTTCGTGATAGTTTTTAAAATATATTCATCTGCTTTTTCAAAAAGCGTAAAGTGGAGTGTTATTGGACAGGCCTATTTGTTAATTGCAATCATAGGCAAACTTTCAAAAGATTTTGCTCAGGAGAGACATTGCGGAGTGTCTGGAGCTTGCGCAAACTTTCCAATTTCTCGCTAGGACTAAAAGATAAGAAAGTACGGCGTAAATTAATCTGCATGGTTGAAAGTTAAGGCTTAAATCTTGTGTCCATCGCTTTAATTTCAGCGGCGCGGGGGCCGCTGTTTCTTTGGCGATTGTGCACAGTGTGTTTTGTTTCGACAGCACGAAGTTGCAAAGCTTGCTGTCTGCTTTCAGCCATTTGCGGCGTGTACTGCGGTGGAACGCAGAAAACGACAAAGCACAACTGAGGTAAAAACGGTTGTCATCAATTTTCGGCCACTTGTGGAGGCTGCTAAAAAGTTTACGCTCTCTTCTATCAACAGTTTATAAACTGGCGAGAGCCGGAAGAAAGGATAATTTTGACAGTTAACGGAGTGCGCGCAAACCTCAGTGTTTGAAGACTTGATTTCATCGACGAAGTCCCCATCTGACTGACTGCTCCGCGCCGAAGGTCGACCCTGAGAAACAAATTACGTCAATGTTATTTATGGTTGCAAAGTGGTTTGCTTTCAGCCGTGGAAAGTTTGAAGAGCCAGTGACTTCTAAATAAGAGAAAAAATATATACATCGCTAGAAAAAAGAAAAGTGAAGAAACTCGATGCGGAAAGCAGACAGCCAAATGGGTGTTGATGCGCTCTTGCACAATTTAGTGGTCGTGGCCTGTGCTCATTGACGCAGAAAATGTGATGTTGGCAACCTTCCTTTGTTGCGTAATGTATTGCGAAATGGATCTGGGACGAAAGAATAACTTTTAGCAAAAAGTTTGTAGAGGAAGCAATATTCAAAAAATGTTTTTTGGCCAAAGTTAAGGGTTACGTCGGTAATAAAACCTCTTGAAACTTATGAAGTTGCACACTACAAGTGAAGAAAACGTTTTTCTTGAAATGGAACTCCACCAACCCTCCAGCAATTACTTTTAAAGCAACACGTTAGATTTAGGGAAACTACATTGGGTGGATGAGTCAAGGTATTGCGCTTTCAGATAAAGTATGGAGTCAAGGACCCAGGGGCACTTTCGTGGCCAGAGGAACCGGCTCGAAACGTCACTGAGCGGCATACGCTTGTTTTCCTTACCGAGCTGCTTTTACGCGTTGCGGGATTGTTCGAACTTGCACTCAGCTTTCGCGGTTTCGCGTAGTCTTGATAGTCTGGTCCACGCTTGAACATAGCACGTATGTCTTTCACCTGTGCATAACAACCGACATGTAAGGAACATGCTTTGGACACGGCCAAAAAATACGATTTTCAATTTCGTACCATCGAACTCCAAAGTAAATGAAGAGAAGCAAGCAGACGGAATGAAATTTTAAAACTATTTTCGAATTTGTGTTTGAAAAAACAGCTCTAACACTTGACAACTACTCCGGTTGTTACCGGAAGAAATGAGGACTACAGTTAAGTTGAACTATCAGCGTTCATTCTATAGCCAAGTTCGTGTGATAAAGAAACAATTATAAAATCGGTGATTGCATCGTTTGCTTATAAAATAAGTTTTACTTAACTACTTTGCCTTACATTTAGGCTGGGTTGCTTTGTTTCTCAAGGTTTTGGATCAAAACCGGCATCAGGTCAAGAACGCAATGACACAAGAACACTAACAGTTACGACGCAACATATAGTCCGATTCATTTCAATACAATAGTTCAAGCAGCATTAGCAGCGGCTTGGTGAAGCTTCTTTCCAATGAGTCACTCGTCCATGCTCCTAACATTATTTATACCCAAGTGCGAACCACCGGGCGGCAAAATAAAAAAAATCTTTTAACAGGATGGGTAGCTTTACTAATTAGGGAGAAACGATAAAAATTGTATTTATCTGGCGTTGCTGACAAATTCCCAAGACTGATTTTTACCTGCAAAATGCGAGTTCCCAGGAGCATTATGTTGCTGTAGGTTTTAAAAGCAGACTCACCAATCCTTCCATGAAAGTGTTACGTAAACAAAAAATTGCAAAAGACATAGCTTCATACAAGCGATTCGCATCATTTCAAATGCCGCATTTCCATTTTGGTATCAAATTTGCGATGCATTGTCTGCTTGAAAAACATCACCAACCAAACGTTTTTCGTTGTGCTTGAAACTCAAAGTGTCGAAAAATAAAAACTTGATACTGGTAGGAAAATTGCCCACGGAAAGTAAACATTGCTCGACAGCGCGCTCCAGCGAAAAGCTAAACAAATTTGCAACAGACGTCGCCAGTCGCTTTAGTTACGGTGCTGTGTACTGTTGAGGGAATTGCAAGTACTGAAGGAGTCGTTCCAAGCAGTTGAAATGCTACAGTGAGTGGTAAAACGCGTTTTCTCACTTGTAGGCATAATTTCAATCGTGTTTTGCTTGTTTGTTTGGCCTGACATAAGAATGCTGGCAAACAATTCAGAAAATTAAGTTTCACGTCATCAACCTTTTACGCTGAAATAGTGGTTCGTTGATTTTAGGATGCATTGTGAAACGAGGAATATACAACCTTAAAATTGTAAATTAATCAGTGTTTTATTGAACTTTTTGTTTCAAATTTTCAAAATATTTTGATATCTACAGTATATTACCAGTGTCGCTGTAGTATTTTTCGCAACGAAACAAGTAGTTTGTTCAATCTTCAGAATTAGCAAAAACTGACAAAAATCCATGACGGAGAAACTTCGACAGTCTCCTTTAATCAAATAGCGGAAGATCATAAACCTAGGTTCAAACAGGATAAGGAATAAGTATTTTTGCTCTAGAGCACGTTCTTAGCGAAAGGCAGTAACTCAGGATACTTTGTATGGCAAAAAAGTACGAAATAGCAAATTTTTGTCAGGAAATTTACCTTAACCATCTGTACTAGTGCCATTTCGCTGTTTTTTGCGGTTGCGTTTACTGAGACACTTCTCTCTGGGACCCACTTCATAAAACGATTACTTTTTCATGCTTAAAAAGTTTTTGCTTTAAGGATTTTCCTACAGATAACTCAGCTAGTTCTTAAGTAAATTGAAACGTTTGGAACAATTCAAAGTAATCGCTGAAATTAAAGCAGGTGGCTGATATTTTAAAGAAATGTTAGGTTTAGCTGTGGATCACGTTTGCGTCGGATTTTTGAAAGAGGATCTAAAAACAATCTTGCAACGCAACAATTCAACCAGCGTTACTGTTCGAGCGATGTGCTTATTATCAGCAAGCATTACACGCGCAGTGGGTGGCCCGTGCAGCCACGACTCACGTGTATTGCAGCTTTTCGAAGCTGATAGAATGTGTACCGGACTGCAGTGTTTGCTAAGCTAACTATCATTCCAAACGCGTCATTCCAAAAGCCACGCTTCAATTCAATGCTCATTACATAAGTCGAAACAAGCCGTGTTCATTAATTTACAGCAGCGACTGTTAACACGATGGCTATACCTTCATCGTGGGAGGTTCCACAACTCCGCTGAACTCCTCATCATCTTCGGTTGTATGAGGTGGTACAACCATCTTGCAGCTTGCGTCCAGCTGTGAATCTGGTGCAAGATCCAGATCGTTTCCTTATTTTGTGTATTCTCGCAAATGATCACGTTTAGACTTCAAAACGCACTCGCTTTCATTAACTTGAACTTTTACTGAAAAGCTATGTGCTATTCAAACAAGGCATTTGCAAATTACTTGTACAAGATAGCATAAGTCAGAAAAGACTATGCAAGAAAAGTTTTAAGCTCGCGCTGTGGTACGGGGAACCGTTCGTAAAAACATTATATCCGACAGATTTAGCACAAAAACTGCTATCTTTGCGCATATTTAGCTATCTCTGTACATCTGTGGTCAACGATGGCGTTACGACTTCACCTTTAAAGTCTACTTGCCTGGTAGGCACCGGTACTCAAAATTTAAAGTTTATATTCGGCTTGACTGGGAGGTGCAGGAAACATTATTTTACTCAGGCATTTAGCTTTTACAGGTAGGTGCTGAAACAAAGAAGTAGGCTTTCAAAAGCAAAGAGAAAAACACAGCCACAGGCAAACAAGTTTAAGGACCTACTGAACAATGCGTTTCTCCTAATTTTGCATTTTTAATGTATAAAAATAACGAAAAACTCCCGTTTCACGCGTATTGAGTGGAATTCGGTAAATAACCTCCAGAGAAATACCCATATATTTACGATTAATATTTATAGCAAGCCGTGGGCAGAAATTACATCAAAAACTGACAAACAGTCTTTAGCGCAAAACTAGCGTATTTACCGAAAAGTGGCTGTGGATGGAAATCTAGTAAAATTCGATTTAAAAATATTACAACCAAACTGTAACTCAAAACGACAGGTGTCAGCAAGAAATACTTAACCGGTTCTTTTCTGCACAAAACGCTGAACCTACGGAGGGCGTCGGAGGAAAGTGAAACTGTTTTGATGCTTAGAAAAGGCCGCAAAAGTTAGCAGAAGCACGGAAAACGAGCAAACAAAAACACCGGCCAGTGCCTGGGAGGTTTACTGGTTTACTGCGTTTCTGCTCGTACGCCAAGCACTGTATACTTTAAAACACAAGAGAGCAATGCTCCCTCCCATACTTCGTATGTACAGCTATTTATTGCTCCAGCGCCATGCACAAAGTAGAACTCGAGCAAACATTTTACAGCACGCATAAAACCTTCCGGAAAAATCTAGTTTTCCATTCCCAAATCAGACAAAACATACACAGACATACAAGCAAAGCGCAGATCAAAATATATCGTTTTTTGAAGTACATCCTTTTAAGCTCAAGCAACTCCACTGTTTATCCGCATAACATGCAGAATGCTTGTCCTGTATTTCCTTATTTTACTTCTTCTAACCTTACATATAACCAACATCGGCAGTATCTGTCTCAGTCGGTGTTTTTCTTGCTGCTCTGCCATCGAGCAATGCACAGTGGCATTTTATTCTGATAAACTTCAGTCCATCATATTCACCCACATACCTTCCTAAAGTGGACCAGTATGACATGCTTATGTATTTGGCATGAATTGCTGATTAGTTTCCTTCCAACTACACCAACTCCCATGCTTGTATTTACGACACGCGGCTTTTCTCACGTGGTTGGCTGCACAGCAATACATTTCACCCGGGGTGCAACAACACATTTTGGTGGTTGCTACGAAAATGCAGCGTAAACGGTGCTTATGAGCGCAGACTGGAAATTATATGGTTTTATGAAATCTTCAGGAATGCAAGGAACACTTTTATTTTTTCAGTTCAACGGATCAAGAGAATGCCTCAAGTTGCGCAACTGGGAAAAAGATGAAAACCTTCTCGTGTGAAGCTCACTGGAGACTTGTGTGGATAAAACCTTTATTGCTTCCCGTCACGCACCAGTAGAGATATTGAAAATCCTCCTCTCTTCTAACCCGCCTGTGTTTTCACAACGCTACCACTACTTTGTGTACCGAAACGAGAGTATTCAATACAAATCAAGCGAAGTCTTTGCAGAGCACCGTCGAAAAGCAATACAGCGGCTGCCCAATTGCTGGTGATTGCCGCACTTACATGAATTGAAAGTAGAAACAGACGTGTGATCCCCGCTAGCATGTTCATTTATCACAGAAACAGTATCAGCATCGCTTATTTCAGATTTGTAGCGAAAGTTTTTAATCGAATTCTAAATTTCAAAATAATTCTACCTCGATCTAAGCACTACCGAACCTATGGCATGATCATGAGGATTGCGGTAAACTTAACCATTTTAATAAAACCTAATACACCAGTAAACATCAGAAATAGGCACTAAACTGAATAGTGATCTATTCCATCAGCTACAGACCTACATATCCTCGTCAGTAATTACTGGGCATGTCCGATTCCCGGTCGGGTCACACTAAAACTTAAAAAAGTACTTACGACTTTTCCAGCCTCGTGCTTGTTTAAGGGATACAAAAAAAGAGAAATCTTTTCAAGAAGAAAACTTCGCATGCGATGTTGCCATTGACTCGCCGACGTTGCAGCGTTACCTTTGAAAGTACAGTATGGCAGCGTGGCCCACGGCGCAGAGCAGACGAAGATTGGTGTCCACTTGCGACACCCCGCAGGGGATACAAGACGAGTACAATAAAACTATCTTTTCTTTTAATCCTATTCAATTTTCTACATCGCGACCAGGCACCAACAGCCATAAGCCCTTACTCCCAGTACTAGTGCATGCGAGCAACGAGTGAATAGCGCTGCTACGAGATATTCACGAAAATTCCGTATTAAACACCTTGAAACACAAGTCGTCTTTCTTTGGTAAGGGCCAAAATGCAGTCGAATTGATTACAGACACAAAAAACGTACATCCAAGCAGTCATTAACAGGCATGTGGAGCAATAGATTTAGACTGCGTTCTGCGCTGATGCTATTCCAGGTAATACTGAGACGCAATAAATGAATTTCATAAGCTGTAGTTTTGAAGCAGGCATTAATTATTTAACGCCGTAAGTGCAGTAAGAACAACAACCGGTTGTTACGTATTATGCGCCATATTTTTTTGATATAAAACGTCGTTAAACGTTTCAATGTCAAATAGTCATAACAACGGTAGTATATAGTTTACGTTCAGGTAACAATTCTATGTCCGAAAACTCAACCGTTGAGTGGAAGTACGACTTGCAAGTATGTTTCCATATCATTGAAATTAACCTCAAATTGCCAACTCTTCGACAACTTGCAATCCTCCGACATTATAACATCGACTTAAAATCCGTTAGCAGCCATTAAAAGATGATAGCTGTTGCCATAGAAACAGCGACAGTGTAAAAAATGACTGCGTGTTGGCTTGATGTGAAGGGGTTTTCAAGCCATGCTTTCAAAACATGGGTTTTCACCGAAATTTGGAAAACATGTTTCTCTGGTTTTAAAATGCAACTCCACTCCGGCAAGCAAGAATTTCTTCCTCGTATATTTGTAATTATAAAATATTGTGTGCTCTTGTATCACCTAAATTTGAACTAGCGGGACGTTCAAGATAAACTGTTGCTTAGATTTTTCTTGCATTTTTCATGGAACAAAGACAAATCGCGAGATAACCGAAAAAAAGTAAGAAAATGACCGTGTTGTCTGCACAGTGTCGTCCGTATACAAGGTAAAATATATAACGTAATGATGGGGATGCAAGTTGGAAAATGACTCTTTATTATTTCCGCTGTTTTTTCATCGCGAAAAAATGACATAAATAACACCAAATGCATACATCAGCAATCAGCCTACACACTGACCCAATGTCAAGTTTAGATTGCCTTCACACCAAGCAGTGACTGAGGGCAAGTCAACTCTGTGCAGAACAGCGGAAGTGATCAGTAGAACTGTAGTGCCCATTGGAAAGGAAACTTGCAATTACCAGAGTGATTTAGTCGTCAATAAGCCATCCGCAAACATCGAGACATGCTTGGAAGGTCAACAATGTGATATTCGTTTGGTAGCGTAAACATCATAATTGCGCAAATGGGTCCCCCGTCTGATACGAAAAGCGATATTCCAGGACGCCACTCTTTTTGTTGTACACACTCTTCTACAAAAGATGATAGATTGTGAAAACCTGAGTGTTTCACGATCGTTTGGAAAAGGGTGTTGTTGAAGTAAAAAGATGTCTTAAGCCTGAGTAGCAAAATCACAACAGTGACAACAGGTCGAGCGGGTTCACTAACAGGTCAGACAGCGCAATTACCAGGATTAAATCTAAATCATATAAAAAATCCGAATCCGTGTGATTTTTTAGATCAGGGGTGGCCAACAAGTCGATCGCGATCGACCGGTCGATGGCCGAGTGTCAGTTGGTCGATAGCGCCTGATTTCATATTGAATTGACAAGATACCTGAAAAGAACGATTTTCAATCAATATTCTAGGAATAAAGTACATTAAAATTATCCATCAACTGGTTGGTCACGTATAATCTTTGGTGCCTTTTGCGATGGCTGACCATAGGCTAGCAAAGCAGACGCCGCGCAGGTGTTGTGATATGTTTTCTTATTATTCTGTGACAATCACGATTTAGGCGTAACAGACGCTTTTGCCTTCTATCTGTGCATCATTTACTAAACGGTACACTGTATTTGCACATGTGATACTCAACTTTGGCATTTTATACTTGTGACTTTATTACCTACCGGTCGATCGCGGGTTAGCAAGAAATGTTCTAGTCGATCCCAGTCGAAGACAATTTGGCCACCTCTGTTTTAGATCATTCTATATAAAGACATTTTATCAGGCGGTTACTCCTAGCAAGCGTTAGAACAAGCCACATCTATAATTTTTATTGCATACAGCAGAGGGAAAAAGTTTTTGAAGGTATTGATGATTTGTTTGCGTGTTGCACAAGACGTAGTAGTTAGGGTGTTTACCAGTCTCGCAGAGAAGACATCGTTTGGCATTTCGATTTGACGTGATTTTAAAATCGACTGCTTGGAACATTTCCGCGTTAGTCGCAAAACTACGCTGCAGCATTTTTACGTTTCTTGGTCTTGCAGTTAATGCTACTTGGGTGTTGCATCATTGCACATCCCAGAGAAGTTTTATTAGGACCCGGAAGTGCCCATTTACCTACAACTTTGCACATGGCTATCACAAACTACAGTACAAGCCATGAATGAACTAAAGCATACCAAATCTCATTAAATTTGTTTAAACAAGCTTACTGTTTATGTATTAAAATGCAGAGACATTGGTCGTTCAATGCTTAAAAAGTTTTAAAAACTGTTTGCAATGAGCAAAAAGGTTTTGCGTCTACGCGCACCAGTCAATGGAATATCTGGTATTGAAAAAGTTTGATCAGCTTTTCTTTCTGAAGCACAAGTAACCGCTATTAAGAAGTACATCGTGTTGAGCAAAGATGATGTGAAGATAATGTTTCGTTCAACGCGTTGTTGTGACAGGTAATTACTTCGGCATTGATAAACATATGCGAAATAATTGTTTTTGTTTTGTCACCCAAACTGCTTAATAATGATTGCTGTAAAAAAAACAAGCAAAACACCTGATACTGACCAACTTGCAATCAAACCTGTAAACCAGGGGTGCATAACCTGCGGCCGTTCTGCCTAACGCGGCCTCGATAAAAAGTTATGCGGCCGTCCACATGTAATTTAAAATATACCGGTAAGTTATGGATGCCGTGAATCCCTTAAAACTCTCTGTCTACGCTACAGTGTGTGGATACTTAGTAGACTGGAAAGACGACCAAACAGAGGTGTGGAAATGTGTTTGAATAAATTCATTAAAATGTCTGACATTTCATTATACCTACAGGCACGACTGAATGAGATAGTATCGGATAAAACTATATCCATACGTAATTCATAAAAATAACTTGAACTCCCTGGCGGCCATAATTCATAAAAATACAGTTAATGCGGCCGGCAATAGCGAAAAGGTTGCGAACGCCTGCTGTAAACAGACAGAACGACGAGGTGAGCATCAAAAGCCCCACAACGTTTTCGAAACTAGACTTGGCCCAATGCCAAATATTGATCTTTAAAAGCGTAAAGCAGAATTAAAATGGCAGTTAAAACAGGATCAGCAACGATCTCCACCAAAATATAGTAATCATACGTCCTCAGATGGTGAACATCATAGGCACACAAGACCGGCTTTGCAACAGAGGGCACATCAAATATATATTTGCTTACCCTTGGTTTGCTTGTAAAACGATTTATGTCTATAACCTCAAAGAAAGTTTTATGTCTATAACCTGAACTGTTTTTAGCGTTTCGGAAGATTGAAAACATTTGGCTTTGCTTTCAAAAGTTGCTCGAAACCTCTGTCAATTTCAACGATTGATGGCTTCACTATTCGAGCGCACGGAATCTTCAACCATTTAAATTATTTAGGTTATTCGAGGAATTCAAAGCACTCTTCAATAAAAGTAAAAGCTTGAATTTTTGCTCAAAGAGTTTTCCTTAACATAAGAACGTCTTAAAAGCCTTGCTATACTTTCAAACTCTCCTGCTTCAATTAGAATACGCACAGCACTGGCCACACGTCAGTGGCTGTTTCACAACCACACGCATAAAACTTAATTTTGGCCTATTAATGCATATACTGTAAATTTCTCTGTCAATCGGACATTTCTGAAACAAAGTTGAATGACTCAGAGAACTGCACTTTCAACAAGCAACTCAACATGACCTTTTACGTGGAGACGTGTTTACAACTGTCTGAAGATATCTATTCGGGTGCCTGTGCTGCATGGAAAATCTGTCACACAAGTGAGCATTCAAATGTCACGTGTGTTCAAGCCTCCGGCACATTACATTTGTGCGGTTCAGTGGTGTTTTCCAAGTGCTGCTTTTGTATCTACAGTCTAAGAATCTTATGCTCTAGCAGCATTATCACCAGCTTTGACTTCAGCCACAGGTGCTCTCAGTTCAAACTAGTATTCATTTCAACATGTAACTCTCCGAGTATTAATTTCAATGCGCAAATAACAAAATTGAATCTACTGACGACAAACCATGTTTACTACCAGCAAAGTGTAAAAGGTAGTGCTCAAACGTGCGAAACTATGTAGCTTATAAAAAGCTTTATAACGACATCCACAGCTATTGCGTATCTTGCACAACGAACAATACGAAATCCAAAAAAACCTCAACCGCCGTGAGAACAAAAACTAGAGGTTTAGCTCATGATAAAAGTATAAATAGTTGACTGATTAACAAATGGGTGGAAAATGTCACAGAATGATTGTGAAGCAGGACGAGCAACATCAAATTTCTACATGCACATTGCACATGAATGAAAAAGTTCTTAACTTGGTGTGCTAATTGAAAGGTAAACCAAGCTCTTAGCTTTAATTTCAGAAATAGAAGCTTCTAAGCCAGAAGTAATTTCTGCAATTTCAGAACAAAACAAGAGACCTCAAACACAACTTGTTAATATTTTTGCAGTTTTACCACTCTACTTTTGACTTTTTGAAGTATTTTTTTGAAGCTTTTGACTTATTTTTGTTTCCGTACTGAATGTCCTCCATTATCAACCTTGCACTAACAAACAATCAATCCACGGTAGAAGTAATGAATTTTTATGCATCAGCGGCAATACAAAAGATAATATATTTGTTTGCAAACGAAAACGACGAAACGTGGCTAATTGTCCTCTATGCAAGCCAGATTTAAAAACAATACTTTTTTCCAATTGCTGCTAATGCCTGTAAGCAAACAAACTACTCCACAAATTAAACTTTTCCCAATTATGAACGTTTCTCAAAAAAACTATGCACCTAATTCCAGTCATAGATGTTCGATAGATGATTCTGTCAAATGAGGTCTTGATCTGACCGCTAAAGCACGCCGCACGCCTGAGAAAAATTCGCATTGTGTATTGTAAATAAAAGATTATATCTCATCACAGCCAACTTTTTGCAGCTCTGTCTGCGACGTTTATCCGAGGATATTTTTACCCTTCAACATTTAATGTCTTAAACATCTTCACTTCCTTTCCACCCTCGGTTGATTTTCTCAAAACTTTTCTAAATGCCAAGCAGTCCTAACTATGCCAGATAATCGGGCTACACGGCGTAGGAATGGCTGACAACGCACCCGTGCACCCTACACGTTTTATTTGCCGTCTGAAACCTTGCGCTCGCTCACCCAACACTTTACCACATCTATAAGCCTGAGTTATGCGCCGCGCACTGCTTCTAGCAGTTCCACCCAAATTCGACAGAAGATGACGTCTGCGGTCGGCTCCGGAACGCAAAACCGCTGCCGCATCGTTCATTAACAATATCGGGTACGGCCGCACAAGCGAAAGCACGCACTTCAACGTCTAAACATAGCGACAGCGAAATAACATGGACCTTTATGCACCACGAACTACTCTCAGCGAAATACTGATGCCAAGCGCAGATGCAACCAATATCACCTCGGAAAACAACGGTAAAAAGAGCAATAAAATAGTTGACATGTACGCGAAGCAAGTGTTTGTAAATTCTTTAGAAACGGCAGCAACATTTACTATGACCACCACTTGAGTCGCAATCGCCAACCATCCTGTCTCATAGCAATCAAGCCCAATTAACCTTTGCCCAGAAATCACATTTTACATGGACACGCCGCTGTATTGATTACGTCTATTGAAATTTCAACAAGAGCAAACTATTCAGCGTTGTAAGAGGTCCATTGTCGAATCACAACATTCGGGCCATTGACGCTTGCGGGAACGTGCCCATTAAAGAGTGACGTGACGTTGCTTAAGCAAAACCATCAAAACCTGTGCAGTTTCAGCCACCATCGTAACCAACGCTGACCTTTACAGTCATTCAAAGTGGTTTATAGAACGTTACCTGACTGCTTTATTTAAGTCTTAAAAATTTTCCGTACCAAATAAATTTTGGAAAACAAACAAATCATTGCCGTGGCCTGGTACATTCAATACATGAACACGTTTATTGTAAGCACCTTGCTTCTACGTCTTATTCTCTACCTCAATTTTTCAGAAGGTGCTGGAGAATAAGACATAAAACTTGTGGTTGTGTTGGATCAATACTGTCGTTGTTGGAATTTTTCAAATCTAACAATTAGCTGCTGGACTACTTCCTTTCATCGGTATTTTCCAGTCTCGTTTACCAGTTGCCGCAAAACATCTTCGAAACTAATGCACAAGTTTAGCAAAATAACGTTAGTTGTTACCAACATGTTTTGTTTTACCAAGTTGTGAAAATTTTAACCAAGTGGAGATGCTTGATATTACCGACGGTATTTATTTTTTGTATTTCTTGTTTTCAACTCAGGTAAAACAAAACATGTTTGCAACGGCCAACAAATACCAATATATTAATTAGAAGTTGTTTTTTCTTCACAAAAACACCGAACATTAGGGTTGGAACAAAAAATGTCTGTAACACATAAGGTTTCAGTAGCAAAAATTTTGCAAAGAAGTCAGTGTACAAAACATAGAGCAAAAACAAAGTTTGAAAATATTATGTCTCGCATAGGCTGCAATGTACTATTATCAATACCGGCAATCTTTTCGTGTATCGCGTTTTTAGGCAAAAACTCTGGAAGAATTCCCTGAAGGTATGAAGAAAATTATGAAGTACATGCAGTTATAGTTATAGTCAATCAGTGGCTAGCTGAAATAACAAGCTAGTATCCCGGATAACAAGATCTGCTAAATGTTTTCAAACACATTAAAAGTGAAAACGCATTCCGCGACGTTTGTTTTTACCAATCTGGCAATATTTGTTCGGCTAGAACCTGGCATCCACTGACTGATTAGTTAAATTTTCATAACCAGCTTAGAATACACTGCACCGAAAGTCTACCAGTAAATTTACAGCTAGAATGAGAGCAAGAATTAGAGGAGCCCTGTTCTTGGCTTTGCGTATACTTGAACATAAAAGCATGCCCAGCACGTCCGACAGGCATGACAATCATCACCTTCAACGATGAAGCAGCTCAGAACAGCCTGTAAATCTCGTGCTGCTGCCATTTCGTGTTTGCTTTGCACAGACGCATGTTCTATTTAGAAACTACCTACTGCGCTGGCACTTTTGAAAACTGTTTGAGTGCCCATTTAGAAAGGTCAGTGAATAGCAACGATGAAGGATTTTGCTCGACAAGTAGTGCAATTAACTTCGACATCGCGTTCACTCGCATATCTTTGGGAGCCTTAAAAGACGTGTCGCATCGATAACGGTCTGTGAAAGCAGCAAGCCTCTCTGACCAACAGCACGTACCAACTACGACGAATGCGACTGATCCTAAAACGTAAACCTTTTGCTTTAGGCTTGACCAGTCAAATACTTCACAGCCATCCGCCGTATTTCTCTAAAAAAACTATCTCATGATCAAAAACTTGCGTTTCGTAAGCAGTTTTCCGTCAGGTAAGCGTTACTCCGCACTGCACCACATTGAGCCCTGGCCGACCAAAGCGAAGAACTGCTGGTTTAATGCTACGAAGCGATAAACAAATGCTGCGATCTTAATCCGACGTCTGGATCCCGTGCTTATCAAACCAGAAAACGTAAACCAGCGTCAGATAATCGCCAACAACACTGCGAAAAGCATAAACACATTCCCCGAGCAGAGGAATTTCCTGCATCGGTCTCGATGCTCTGACTAAGTCATTTTCCTGCTGCAGCCGACAAGTGCGAAGTCAATTAGAGTGCGCTTCCACCTTTCTGAACTAAGACCATAACAACCTCCTCCGATTTTGCAACATTCTAAGTAAAAAACAAAGCATTCGTCACCATCACCACAACATTTCTGTTTCAGAGAATATTTCTAAACAACACAATGTTCCACGTAAGGTATTTTTTTGCAGTGAAGATGAAACTAACAGCTTTGGAACAATTTTGACATTGCTCTTTACTTCCATTCGCAAGTTCTGGCCTTTCAGTCTTCACACAGTTCGCTCCGATTATCAAGAAAGCTAGTACAATTTTCGTCACAAGAACCTTCGCCATTTGAAAAATGGTCTCCAGCGCGATCCCGCTCAGTGCACATTATTTCATTACTCAAGCGCCAAATCTTGGAATATCTGCAAGAGTTTTTTCGAATGTCGAGAAACGCTGGCAAAACAAAGCGAAAGTGCATTCAAACCGTCGCAAACAACAACCTCAAACGACAGTGCCAAAGAAATCCTGCGCTTCGACAAATAGTTTTTATTACAGCACGAACGTAAATGTTGCTGGCGCATTTGCTAATGCTTTCAGCGTTTGTTACACTCGAACCGGCCAAACGCCACGCCCACAGCGCAGTTGCGTCCAGATCAAAGTCAAGCGCTGTGCCGCTCCGTGCCAATAAATTGCAGCTGTGAAAGCGGAAACGCAGACCACTTCGCGAACGCAGCTGATAAACCTTCGTTTTAACGTGGTTCTGCGTAATGCAGCGGAACCTGCTGCAAAAAACGCAAAGAATTCCCAAAATTTCTCGGCAAAATCACACCAAAAAAAGGTCACCATTGAAAAAGCAAATGCTCTGCGAGCGATTTATATCTTGTATGCTGCAACTCGTGGTAGTCTGTTTCAGAATTCAACCTAGGGTAGCAAGTAGATCGACAACAAAAGTAGAAAATGTACGGCAATGCATGCGCACGCCTCTTGCATTTTATTTCAGTTTATAATCAAGCCTAACAATTGGGCCGCCACCACATCGACAACCTTTGTATGTTAAAGAAAATAACCTTACACCAAGCCCTTAATAACCGAAAAATAAGTCTAAAGTTATCCCTTTAAACTAAACTGATTCAGACTTAAGTATCTCAAGATAATCTTATACACAGCGTCTATTGCAGTGGTTCCCAAAGTGGGTAATTACCCTCCATGGGCAATACGCGATTATTCGGGGTCTAACGCGGAACCAAACCCACAATGTTGTTCTGTATTATGAGCAACGTTCCCTCAAAGAGCTTGCTTAGTGTGCGCGGAATGGACGGCCGTGTGAGCTCAAATCTCAAAGGTGGGGCTTGCGTCCGATTGAAAGCACGTATTTAGTTTGTCTTGTCAATACTTATGCAGTGCGCGTCAGAACGAAAGTACTGCGCGGGGGTTCTAGGCCAGCTACGCGGCCGCGCAGCCGAGCAGCTTAGAGGGAACATTGATTATGAGCGATCACTGCAAAAGAAATGTTCGACCTGAAATCTAATCAACAGTGTGAGAAGAATTAATAAAGAGGGTAGTAAGACTTTACTCACTACCTTGATTTGGGTAACGGCTCAAACAAGTCTGGGAACCGCTGGTCTATAGATGCCCAGGATTGCATGGTCCTATCCAATGTTATTGGTAAACAAACAATTTTTTATTGCTGATGTTAAAGCGGACTCTAAATGCTTTAAAACCTGTTCTCATTGATGCACAGCGCCAAATTGGAACGTTATCCAGCGATCGCAACGCCAAAACAACCTTTCCATTTTTTAAAGGCGGGCATGCAAGCCCCTCCCGAAAATAACGTAACGTGCTTTACTCAGAAAGGGCCGGTGTTTCCACATTCGATGAATCTGTTTCGATTTCAAGCATGGTAGGTTGTTGGTTTAACAGACCGTTAGTTTCTGCCAGAGCAACATCACTACTTGAACTTCTACGTATTGCAGTCGGTAGTTGTAAAACATTGATGGAGTAAATAATGTCTGTACACGTAAAGAATCAAAAAGTATCACTGCACTGTTGAAAAAATGCGTACCTTAATCTGACTGGCATGGCAAGCAATAAGATTAGAAGTATAACGTGCATTCTTATTTTTTAGAAGCAATGCTTTTTCTATTTCTATTTTTCTTTTTTTAACCATGTGCCAATCGCATGAAATTCTCTTCTTTTGCTTCCAAAATAAGTGGCACGACAAGTCGTATCGCATTATCCGGTGTGCTCGTTTCATTGAGGGTTGATTCATATAAAGTGAGATGACCACTACAGTTCGCAAGCAGATGCTGTAAGTCAAGGGTGGAGAACCTGTGGCCCGCGTGAATGTGCGACATGACCACATCAGAATTTTCTTTACCCAAGTTGAAACACAACATCGCATCAAAAACGAGACTTCATGACAAACAAACATGTAGACATTCAGTCAAGAGAAGTTTCTCTCGCTTCTTGACGTAGTTTTCTCTCCTTATTTTCCTTAGGAAGATAAAGGTAGAATTTGAAAATGTAATTTTTGCCGCTCTGCGGCTCGCCAGCAATATTCCACAATTCATGTAACCCGTGATAGCAGATAGGTTCAACATCCCTGCTGTAAGCAATAGATTGGCTAAAATTTTATCAATATTTTGGCTAATTTCAAGTTCGTCTTACCTTCTCGCTGCTGCTCTTGCTTCGCAGGAATCCTTCTCAATCCTTCTTTTGAATAATTGATGCAAACTTTCTCGTACACTTTTTGGTTGGGCCCTTTACACTTATCTGCAGACACGCACACAACTTGAGGCTTCGTGTGGTCAAGTTGCTTTTTGAAATGCCGTCCGGAAGGTGGCGGCGGATCGATCTTCATTTCAACTTTTTTCGGCTCTTGCCCGTACAAGGGGTTGACGGCTGGGTAAATTGCTGGCTGTGGTAAGTTCGGAGATTGAGTTTGCCATCTCTTGTAATCCGGGCTAGACTGAAACTGAACGGGCTGCATGTTCGACTCTTGTGCGACAACTGATGATTGGGAAATGACCGGTATTTTTGTCGACGGTGTTGCTTCAT
>JGI24021J15306_10000327_pt1 | contig 33213 bp, 15 predicted proteins | sample Ectturendosymbi1_FD_15306 | JGI IMG/M metagenome (IMG submission 15306)
TTTACAGTGTTCCTTGAAATTTTCATGCAAAATCATTTTGTGGTTTTTGCGTTAAGTTGACATCAAACAAGCAAAAAATGTACGAAAACATACACAAACTCGTTTGCATAAGTAATGACGTTTTTGTAACATAGCAAGTTCAAGGGGGGGTTAACCCCAACCCCCCCCCTTGCGTACGCCCTTGCAGTCATCATACATAAGCCGTTCATCTGACATCGTCGACCGAAGCCACGTTTCTACTCTTTCCAAAGTATGAGTGAACTGCAAGCTCATCACTTCACGACACCGGTACAGTTAACTTGGTTCTTGCGCAGTGTGAGTGTCACACCGGCAAATAAACTGTCATTGCAAGAATTAAATCAATTAATCGAAATTGAGCTGCTTATTTCGGGTTTTCTAGAAATGTTTGGTTCTTAGTCTCAGTTTCCAGGGGGCAAATGCCCGTTTTGTCCTGCTTGCGGACGCCCTTGCTTTGAAGACTTGAAGCACGAATGCATAAACGCCGTCGTTATATATCGATGATTGTTTCTGACGCAACTCGTCTATAAACTTTACTGACATTGCTTTTCTATCTTGTAACCTTGGAGAATTTGAACTGTGTTGGAAAATGTTCAACAAAAGCATAATCACTGTGCTCCACTGGGTTTTCCAAAGGGAACTATCCTTACGTTTGATAATGCTTAAAGTCCGCAAAGGCGATAAACTAGTGGTTTGTGTTTGCAAGGTCTTGTTATCTTTTCAAGTGCTGTACAGATTGCTTCACAAAATGTTCGAGTGCTGTCAACGTCATTTCAGTAAAAAAGTCTAAAGCCAGGATTTCACGAAAATTCAAAAATAGTAGGTGTGATAGCTTCAAAAATAACATATAGTTGTTACGTTGCACGTAGACTCAGTGCTGGCGCTAACATTAGGCGAACTAAGCGGCTGCCTTGGGAGCTGGGCATAAGGGGGCGCCAAAAGGACCAAAAATAACAACTGCGTGTTCGGAAAGTGACGAACGCATACCAAGTAAAAGTAGAACATGATGAAAATGGATGGAACACGCGTTCACGCAGTTTGTGAGAAGATAAAGGCACAGCGGTATTTCAGGTTTGCTGCAGAAGGGTTCATATTTTTCCTATTAATTTCAAGTTTACATATACTAGGTGAATGTATGTAGTAATTTGGTGTATATTTTATTAATCTAATGAACGTTACTAATGTACAACAAACCTCCTTATTTCCGTAATGAGTAACGTGATGATATGTACAATAAGGATCTTTCTATAGGAGGGGTGTGTGCTGGAATGCTTCTTTCTGGGGTACTGAAAAGTCTACTAACGGCGTGGTGTCTCTTTGTTTACACTGATCGATTATTTTCCCACTGTGATTTCATTTATTCTAATGTTCACTTGCAATCGGTTTCCTTATTGCGCGATGGCTCTTTATATTGTTTCTGTTTATTAACTGAGTCATGTGAAACAATAAATCAATCAATCAATGTCAGGGTCATCAAAGCATGCTCTGCAGGACATACTTTATCACGTCCATTGCAAAAATTTACGGTAACAATCTCTGTTCTTTTCATTTCTTCATTTTTCATGGCGGCGCCGCATTTACTGGATTAAGTTTATGTCGAAGCCTTCACTAAATCGTGTTTCAGCCATCCAGCGCACAGTCAGGTTAGGAATCGCAAGTCAGCATATTGGCGTTAGTAGCTTAGTTAACCAGTTAAGTTCCGATGATTGGATGCACCATCCTAACTTATTTAGCTAAACAGATTCCAACTGTTACGCACCACAAGCAACATGGTGGCGTTCGCGAACGTCTGAGGTTTTTGTGCATGTGGAACGTCGTCGATTGTTACGATACAAGATTGTAATAACCGGCCTGTAACAGCGTTTTGAGCCCTATGCCAGGTTTTAAAAATTAGCATGATGCACAAAATCATCCTTATTGACTCCATGTGTACAACGGAAGAGGGTGCTTTTTGGGGGAAGGGTTCTGGAATGGACGTTGTCTAGGACACTTGATGGACCTTGCCTAGGACCCGACCCGGTAATCTTAAGATGTGCAGAGGTAATGCACGTTTACCAAATGCAGTCGGTAGGCAAATTTTCAAAAAAGTCGTGCCACTGTTGATTGACTCTTTAAAGACGCCAAGAGCGGGTATATTGGCTTTTCGTGGTGATTTTTGCGATACCTCGGTAACCACTGAAGCTACATCAACACGTAAGACATTGTAAGCAAGGTCTTTTGACGACACATATCTTGTTGTCGTATAGGCGTATTTTTGATGTCAGGCCGGGAAAGAACAATTTTGCCGTAGCCAAAAACAGTGGTTTTATTTCACGACCTGCGGAGAGAGAACAAAGCACGGCACAAAATTCGTTCTGCATACAAAATTCAGCCATATCGAAAACTTTTAAAGATGTATGCAAAAAAACCTCAAGGTGTTTTTTTGGGGTCCAGGCAAAAATCTAGTTTATGGGGCCCCTTCCATCATTTTTCGCCTTCGAAGGCCCGTATCTCCAGCTCCATATAACAAAAAATCTGAAAATCGCAGAACATGTGGGCACTGACGTTTCACAAAATCCTACCAAATTTAGAGTAAAACCAAAAGAGGAAAGAAGTTATGGCAATTTAAATTATTGACAGAATTTTAACAAAAGTTTGACAAAGCTTTTATCAAAAATGTTGCCTCTTTTGTAGGATTTTTCACGTTCTTTCGAATGGTGCACTCTAAAAATGCTATTGGCAAACATTTTGGCGTAAAAATTGAAACATTGTATTTTTTCAAATTTTGAAAAAATGAATTTTTTCGCCCGAACATTGTTTCTCACAAATCAAAGATGAGTGACTTTTTTAGTATTTTTGATTAGTTGTGGTCCTTGCAAGTAGTCCAAGTCAAAAAACTGCTTCAAAAATACTAACTACGCGTTAAGCTGATTTCTTGAAAATAACCAAAAATTGCCAAAAGTTGCTTGCAGATACACAAATAATTGCATTTTTCTCAATGATTTCAACTTTTTGGGTCTTAAACCCAAACGATCGTTCTAAAATCTTAATTACAATGTCTTACTTGTCGATGTTGCTAACACTGGTTCGCGAGTTATCGCAAAAACCGCGCCAAAACACCGATATATCGAGTTCTGCCTCTGCGGTCCTTAAAACGCAGGATGACGTTTTCAGAAGCAAACACATGGGGCGCTGAAAACGGATCTTGCCTAGGGCGCTAGAATGGCTTGCTCCGGCTCTGCGTAAACTACAACCAACAAAAGCAAGAAACAACTTGTCCTACAATAAAGGTCAATTTCTGCTGATGTTTAAGACAAATATCGCAAGCAGGATAAAAATCTTGTTTCAAGTCGGAAGCAAGGTCGACTGAAACTTTTTTAGCAGTCGAAAGACAGGCTGATGGGGTGAGTGAAATCAAGGAGAGATTTCTTTATCTTTGAGGCTGCTTCTCAAACATGGTGAATATTTAGCGACACCACGCGAACTTTTGCCAGGAAAATGCTCCATGACTTCAATCGTTGTTGTTGTCTGCGCCTCATTCCAAAAAAGCAAATAAAATTCTTTACTGCAGGATGAGCTTTCAGCTTGTGAAATGGTTTGGTTCCTGATTGCCAAATCACCGATGTTGTTAGGCTGCAATCGGCTTCTGGAGCTGCCATAAAGCTTAGTGTAACACGATTGAAAGAGCAGAATGTGTTAAAGGCCAAGATGTTTAAAAAAGCCGGTTAAAACAAAAAATAATAAAATAGAAGAGAGAGCTATAGAAGAGGAAAAAAGACAAACACAGATAAACGGTAAAAGCAGCTATTAAGTGGGTTAAATATGTTTGCTCAAAATCGATTTGCAGTATAAGGTCTGATTAATACAAACAAATGGTTTTACTACGCACTCTGGAGTAGTTTATTTGATAATGAAATATACTCTTCTAAGGTAGGAAATCGTCAGCAGGAAATTACAACAATGTTTACAGTTACACAATTTGTGATCAAACGTTGGAAGTCACATTATCAATATTTCACTGAGCAAAATCAACAAACGCAGCTTTGAAATTGCTACTTTTCGATTGCCTGCGTTAAAAATATAAAGCGAGTCTTTGATTTTACTGACTGCTTGAGGTCGTATTTTTTCTGGATGTTGTAATGTAAAAATGTAGTAATACAGTATTGCGACCTTTATCGGCCAAGCAATCTTTTTGGCCTCAATTTGGTCTTTTGCCAAAAGCTCGCTCTAGTTTGGCCCATAGACGAGCGTGCGTGTTAGTGCTTCGTAATTGACGACTCCTTCGCACAGGGGATCGGCGTCGCGAATCAATTCTTCGACTTCTTCTTCCGTCAGGACGTCGCCGAGTGACGTCACAATGCGACGCAACTCTGAGCTTTTGATTTTTCCTGAAACAAAATCATTAACAAGATCAGACGCCAATGCATCTCTCTGTAGACATCTGGATTAAAAAAAAAAACAAACAGTAAGTTCAAGCTGAGGCAAGTTGTTACAGGCTATCGCCCTACCGGCGTTACTGAAACAAAAATTACGTCAATTGGTATTTTGCCTTAGTTCGAAGGTGGTGTAGGCCAACGAAAAACTTGTGGATAGCTTTCTGCTCAAGTTAACAAACGTTATCTGAAAATTTTCAATGAAGCAAAATTAGTTTATCGATGTCTTTTAAATCCTACAAGTCTGGTGAAGTCATGTTAGAAACAACCACGCTGAAACCGCAGATATACTTGACAACATGTCAAATGTTTCCAAAGCGGATGTTTGCATTGTCAGGAAAGTTCAGTAAAATAAAGGAAGAGCTGGACATTAAACCAGGAAACACTCTTTGCTTGGACGCCACTCCGACCGTGCATTTCGTAGTTAACATCTTGTTGTTCGCACATTGAAATTTGCTGACGATGATTATGTATATTTTGTCGAAATGTCCACGTCCTTTTATTTATCAGTGATTTTTGTGACGTAGCCTTAAATACCTTGGCCTTTTTTAAACTAGTTGCAAGCCATCACAACACTGTATTTATTTCACGGCATTTTTGCCGAAACACGTTGGCTCTATAAAACTTTCAAGCAAGCAATGATCACATGGACACCTAATGCATTTCACATGTTTTCGCTAAGAACGTGATGTTCATTTTCAGTTATAGCCTTGTTTTTTTCGCATCGAAAAGATATTTTTGTCATTGAAAGGAGATCAAGTGTTTATTCTTGTTTGTTTGTTTGCTAAATTGCAAAAATAATAAACTGAAGCAACAGGACTAAACGTGAAAATTGTTTCAATTTCCAACATTGAGTTTATGATTTCGTTGGTATTTATTTTCAATGAGTAACACTAAACTCCTGAACTGGAAATACATAGAACTATAGAAGAAGCATTATTAAACGCTAATAGCGTTGAAGTAGTTGTTCAAAATTTATCAAAATAATTTGAGAAATATATTGAAACGCTTAATAAAACTGTATGGGCAAAGAAGAGTTTGGAAGGGGATAAATGTTGTTAACAGAACAAAGAAACGTCAACAACCACTCTTGCAAGACTTGAAGGTTGTGATGAACGCGTTGTAGCTTACGCAGATTCCTACTTGTTGAGGGTACAACCAAGGCCGGTTCAACCTGGTTGTTGCAGGAGCGCGGGTCAGTATCCCAACAAAGCGTCCTGGCGTCTCGGAATTGTCCAGCCGAAGAATGGCGGTATAAAAAGCTTTCACCACTTCGCCCGTTAATAACTCTCCAGTAGCACTCCAAGTTTAGTTGCTTCCCTTGATTATATTCAGAAGCACAACAATCTCTTCGACGCACTTGAATGTGAAGTTAGAACAAAGTAACGTAAGCGGTTGTGTTTGGTATGGGAGAACGGGCTATGTTGAACCATTCTTTACATTTTTTGCCACTGTTATTTTGGTTTAGGCACTAGAAACCTGAAATTGGGGCATTTGGTAGTAAAATCCATTTAACACATTTACACGCAGGTTGTTTGACGTAGCCTTTTATATTCCTCAAATAAATTGAAAACGAAAAACATCGCTTTTGCGGTTCAACTTACCCCATGCGTGGGGTATGCGTGGGGTAAGTTGAACCAGGTAGTGGGGAAAGTTGAACCAAACTAAAGATCTGCCGCAAAAACTAACTGATGCGGAATGAAATGTCGGAACATTTACACTTGCGTGAACGTATTCAGAAATATTTAAATCCTTTGTAAACACATCTAACCATTGATACATGAGGGAATAGCGGAGTAGGCCTACTTTCACTTGAGTCAATTTATCTGATTTTTGAAGTCCGATGAAAATACATGTTTCTTTTGTCTTTTCGTCGTTCCCGTGATTTCTGGAAACGGGAGTATCTTTACAATCTCACGTTTTGAAAAAGAGCATTCATCACCAAACTTGAAAGTGACGGCTGGTCTTCCTGTTTAGGGTCATTTCTTCCTCTTTTCAAAAATTTCCTTCGCATTCTCCAATTATGTCATCAATACTCCCAATGAGTGTAATTATGAAAAAGTTCTTTTGCCAGTGAAGCTCACAGCAGGGACAGATAAACCCAGTATGGTTGGGGGAGGGAGATTTCAGTAATATTTGGTTATTCAAATCTCATTATACTGTGTCACTACTGTAAGGGAGATCAAGTATACATCACAACACTGCTGTGACAAAACAATGGACGGCAAAATGGCCTTAAATTGTGAATGCTGTTTTCCGAATTGTACAAAATCATGATGAACAAAGTTACTTTCGCAGATCTTAGGGGGGCTATCGCCTCAATCGCCTTGTTTGATAGATAGTTTTTTGATAGTTCCTTCACATGTTTTGACAAATCATTTTCCATTCCATCAGTAAACATTTTGAGTTCATCACTGACAGCATCATAACCAGAAAGATGTTTCGCTGCTGAGGCTTTTCGGTCAACGAATCGTTTTAAGTATGACGATTACAGTAATTTATACTGAATTTCAGCTTTTCAAAGTAAAGTGCTTTTTGCTACAGCGTCTAAAGCTGCTGTCATAAAATTTTCCAAAACAGAAGCACCATTTGTTTTTTAGGTTGTCAAGGGAAATTTTATAATGGTAATGTTTAAAAACAAAAGTAACTAAATTAAATAAACAACAACTAACGACTTGGATCAAGTGGGGTAAGTTGAACCATGGTTCAACTTGCACGACTTGAATGGTTCAACTTACCCCGAAGGCGAATTTCAACTTGACAATTAATTTATATCAAAGCCTTAACGTCCAGCTGTACCTACACAAGGTGATTAACACTGATGGACCTACGCCTTAAAGAAATAACGACATCAAACAAATATACCTTTCCCACTATGAATTATGAAACATCAAAGTACATTACCAGTTTTTCACTTTGTGCTCACAAAAACACTTCCAACCTGGCAGCTTTCTGCACCAAATAAGTTTGGATCTGCGTCATAAACTAAAATGCATTCCTAACAAGCTCCAAACAATAGGTGTCGCGCATTAGTGTCTGGACCGCTTTATTTAGCTAAAACAGGGGGTGATTCAACTTACCCACCGGTTCAACATACCCCGCTCTTCCCTATAACATAAGGCGCAGCGAAAAGCGTTCACTGGAGCTACCGGAAACCGCAACCAATTGCCGCAATGTATGTTAGCAGGCTGTCCTCAGCTGCTAGCTGATCACAAACTAGTAGCCTACTTTGCATCAAATCACTGATAGAAATTCCTGAAATCACACGCTAGGAATGTACACAAACACTAAACCGCATATGTATCCACTGCAACAGCGTGGAATGAGTCAGCCCAGAAATATGGTTGCAGTTGCACCACCTAAGTTTCTTAGTAGTTTGCTCCAATATTTGCCTGCCCTTTGTCAAGAAAGCGTGAACATTCCTTAGCAGTTGTTACGAACTCAAAATCAACCTTTTTGTACCTATTCTGACTTTAGATTTTTCTCGTCATATCTACGCAGCGTCTCTTTTCCGTCTACCCCTCTGTCCGACATCAACTTGAAGCAAGAATATCCCAGTGGTGCTCTGCTGTCTCAGTTTACATTTTCTATCCATGGGCCATATATAAGCGACCTTTGCCTTTGTTGAAAATTTATCTACAGCAAGGATATTCTAAAACGGTGCTTTTTAATCGGGGCATGAGTGATACTTTCTGTCTATGTTTACGCTTCATTTGAAAAAAATGTATTGAAATGATAAATTTTCCCTCCGGCTATGCCGCATCTACTAAATTCCAGCTCACATAGGCTATAAGTATCGCTTTCATTACAGACTTAAACATAAAACCGATTATTTTTTTAAAAGATCACATGTATTTGGAAACAGTTATTTTAACCCACATGGCAAACACGACAAGAAGGCTGAAAAACACACGACAAATCGTGAAAATAAGGTGACAGGCCGTGGTTCGGCCTCCAACGCTGCTGCAAAACGTTCTGCAAAGTGTCTGAAATCCTGTCAATCAGCGTCCAATGCCGTTGTAAAACGTTCTGCTCTGTACGTTTTTATCAATCTGCGGTGTATAGAAAGTTGTGTGTATTTACTATGGACCTCGTGTCTGCGGACAAAATATACCATCATCATCATCATCATTATCAATTACATTCATGAAATTATTCCGCGATGGTGTGTGCAGTGGTGGGATTCATTTTTTTAAGAACAGGTTCCCTCACTCCAGGCTCACTAGCAACAGGTTCTCTCATTATCACAGTCTCCAGAGGCAAACCATGCTGGTTGGCCCGATATAAGTGCAAAGGTTGATCTTTGTGTTGCCAACTGGTACAGTATAGCAAGGGAAGTGATTGATTTTAGTTATCTTCCCTAATTATAGTCTTGGTTTTCACTATTACAGTAAAAGTTAGTAACAGGTCTATGAGAAGTTTGTCAAAATAAATTATCAGTAAAAGGTGTTCATGGGGGAAAATTGAGAACCTCTGATTTAAGCCAACACTCGGTTCTCGGATTAAAGAAATTCTAAGAACAGGTTCTTACGAACCGATCGAATCCCATCACTGGGTGCGTGGGTACTCACCCTCACTTCTTGCACCTGAGCATGGATTGCTGCTCTCTGTTTTTATAAGTTTCTGCGCAGCTTAGCCGTCGTCGTGTGTTTAGTTCATGCGTTAGCGACTTTCTTCTGAACAAAGCTGATAAGCAGTTGGTAAGCTTAGGGCTCTAGCTTTTTGCTGATCGCCGTTGAAAAAAGAAAGAGATATATGAATGAAATGATGGATCGTAATTCTCAATAACCAGCAGCTTAATAATAAACTGTTTTCATGTGGATGCACATGTCAATATCGTTTCTGTTTGAAATTAGCTTTCTGTTACTTTTCTCTCGGTTGTGCTTCCGTATTCTTCTTATTCTGCCAATGCAATATCTGTCAGGCTTACCGGTTAAGCCTTTGTCAAAAGTTCGGAATGCTTCTAACAGTTCATCGTCAGGATTACCGCGAACAGTAGCTTGATTCACAAGTTTCATGAAGCCGTCCCACTCGACAAAGCCCCTTCCGTCAGGATCTGCAACCTGTTGTATATAATAATAATAAAAGCGTCATATTGTAAAAATGTAAGATGTTAGTCTTCATCGTAGAACTGTTCATTACGATTCAAGTTTGATTTCACCAAAGACACCCAAATGTTTTTAGTGTATGTGCTTACTTTGTTCATATCAAACTCCTGTTTATACAAACATTCCCTCAAATTTATTACAGTAATGGACCTGAACTCATCACAGAGATCTCCACGAATTTAAATGCAACCATGACCTAAATATCAAGTATGACCATAAAGTAAAGAAATGTAAAGGAAAAGCATGGATAACTGGAAAGATCAGAAAAATATTAAAAAAACTGCACGTTTGCCAAGTGGGTAGCTGTAAACGATCCTAGAAAATTTCTGCGCTTTATGATTGGGGAGGCCTCAACCTCTCTGGATAGAACAAGTTACATGCTTTTCGTTCACGACGGGATACCCAACAACTTGTTTCCAAGTTTGGGTGTTGTTACGCGATTGCGTTTGTGAACAGAAAATTATTTCAAATACCAACTCTTTCTGGTAACTCGGCCACCATGCGCTTATGATACAGCACTTCACAAACATTGGGCTTTCAGGTCAACGTCGAAACACAGACGGCCTCCTTGACGTATGTAAATATGAAGAGCTTTGTTCGAGTGGTTATGCTTTTGTGCAATGAAAACGCAGGTGCCTATCGAGACGCACTAATAGGACTTGACTGTAGCCTTCGAGAAGCCTCGGCGCGTAAGGTCTTAGTGCACTCAGACCGCGCGTAGTAGCCGCGAGTTTTACCGGTGGAAAAGCTTAGTTGTGCAGGACTAGACTTTGAAAGGTGTACCTTTTCACTGGAAGAAAATTCACTCTAATGAAAAACATATTTTATCCACTATCAAACCGGAACCAAATAGATTGGCCAGACAAAGTAGAAATTCCGTAATTATTTCTTAAAAACGTGCTAGAAGCCGGTAAAATATTGCAGCTGCTACAAAATTTTGAAAGTTCATGACTCATGACAATGAAAATCCACTGCTACCCTGCCAAGTTCAATCAGTTTATTTGATGGTTTAAATAAAAATATGCGTAAGAGATTCCAAAGTTCTTGTTACCTCTTCCTGATGAAGAGTTCTCATTCCCAAATAACAAAAGCGGCGTTTAAAAAATTGGTGTTTGTTAGTTCCAGCCAATTTGATCTGTTATGACAATGACATTAGGGAAGAATTGCTGACATATAAGTCTCAACTAATTAACCAATGAATGGAGAAGCTGTCAACGTGAAAATTCGTTGCGAAGTTCACCTTCATTCTTTCTTTTATCCAGCCTTCTGTGGGCACTTGACCGCAAGCTCTTAGTAGATTGCCGAGATCTTCTCGTTGAACTGCCCCCATGTGCTTGAAATCATGATTTTTGAAATGCTGACGGAATTCAGATATTTGCTGGTCAGTGAATGGCTGGTTATCTGAGGACATTTTGAGTGAATTCGCCACAGTATAACCAATAAATTACGATTAATGCATCGCGTTGGCTGCGAGTATAGCCAAGGCAGATGTAGTTATAAGAAGAGTGTGAAGCGTAGTCCTGAAAATTTACAGCACAATTGGTCTTCAACACATTTTTTAATAATAATAAATAACCTAATGCTTGTCTCAGACTCCAAGATAAAAAGATATTCAATGCTAGCTTTCCCAATCTGAGCAAATCAACCGAAAAATAGTAGCGTGGACACAAAACACGTGTGGCAATAACAAGCATGACAAAGAAGCAGTGACAGCAGCTCCCATTGAACTGTTGCCACAGTTTACTTTAGACTGCATCGTCGCAACTCAACTTTTGAAAGGAGAAAGTTATACTTGTGCAGTAGAAACCGGCAACTGACGTTTGGCGATCTTGGTTGGAAGTAAACCTTGTCTTTTTGCGAATCACAAAAAGGTTATCTCGAAAACTACGAAGAAACGACGAGAAACGAAATTCTGACAATGGCGTTGTGGGGCATGAGTGACCTTACGTAATACCGATGCGGTAAGAACCAGTATACAGTGTGGTGATGGACATTTTCAACAAACACTGCCGGATGAGAGATCAGCCCAGTATTGTTGGAGCACTGCTTTTGTATCTAGAACATACGATTTGATATTTCACTGTTGTCAACCTGAAGCACGGCTTTCACACAGCCCTCAACTCTTTCTATTCTTTAATATGTCTAGTTTTGGTTGATAAACTCAGCAACATCAAAATATCGACCACAGCAAGAGTACGCTGAAGTCGAAACTTGTGTATGAGTATCCCAACTGTAATACTAACACAAATAGCAATAATGAGCACTCACTGAGGAACTGCGGTAGCTTTGAACACAAGGCCTAACTAAACGGAATTTTCGGTAATTACACAATTATGCTAGGGTGCTACGCGAAGTATAGCTTGTCATTTGTTCATATATGCGACGTATGGAGCTGCTCACAGGAAATATGAGTAAAAACACACATCTGCAAGTCAGGTTTCTTTGGAAAAAGTGTGGGCACGCGTGCCCCCCACTACACCCCTGCTTGAAAGTAACAATGGCCCTTCGAAGTGCACGCAGGACATAGAATGGTTTGCAAGGGCAGCCAGTTTGCCCAACATTGTCTCAACCCGAATTTTCAGGAGTGTCCAACCTTAATGGGGATGCGTGTCAAAGTTTTCCATGATCTAGTCCCGTGTTATGTTTACACTAATGACTTTGTAAACCAAATTCCTTATTACACATAAAAAGAAACAGCTATTTACTAAAAGTTCCGTAGGAATTTAATGTCCCAAAAAGCTATTGCGATGAAGACGTCTTCTCTTTACAAAAGAGAAGAAAACCATGGTTTCAAAGGAGAAAAAAATCACTTTTCACCAAAACCTACTCACTCGCGTGCATTTTTAAGCCTATTGTGTGCAAATTTGGGCACGCGTGCCTTGTGTTGTTCTCCCCTGCTTTAGTCCCTTCTTTTTCGAGAAGTTTCTCTCACTTGTGATCTAAAGATCCCTGTTTGCAAATTTCAGCACTGAAAACATGTCTGAGCTTGGTTGAATTACATTTTACATTTGCGTAGTTACAACACGCTTGTCAGTTAATAACATCAGTCAAAAAAACGACGAAAAACTTTTGTGGGTCCAATGCGTTGGGTTCCTATAAAGCAGTGAGAAGGAAAATCACTTCAGAAGTGACTTCGGCGTGACTCTCGATTTTTTGCTTGTAATTTTTGGAAAATTAAAGGAACAGACGTTCAAGTTCAACGCCGGTTTTTGTGTTGACTACTACGACTGCGCTACTGTAGACAGTTACCAATATTGTATAGTAACTAATGTTCCCACTGTCGCAGACTGCGAACTAAATCGTTTAAAACGATTCCCAGCGGATGAAAATGAGAAATAAGCGCAGCGGGAGAAATATACGTTTCAGAGTGCTATTTAGGTGCTGCATAACACGTTTATTTGTTTGCCTGTATGAAGAACTATTTTCCTGTCAAAATCAAACCGTACAATACTTTTAAAACAGAAGTATTTTGCGTTAGAATATTTCGCTAAAATGTGAAAATTTTTGTTTAATGCTGTACCTAATGTGATTTATCATCACATCTATTCAGCTGGTTGTTCACTAAAAAAGTAACGCTGAAATAAACTCATTCTTAAAGACTCCTCAATTTAACACTGGTACAAAAATGTAAGTGAAACAAGCGTACCAAAAACTACCGACTTCTGGGATAAAGATTGACTGTTCAAAAATTTGGCTGCGGTTGGTAGAATAAGATGCAAACATTAGGTCTCGCGAATTTCCAAACACTTCAGTTAACATAACACGCCAACGTTTCTACTCAAAGCTTAGCTGAGCAAACAGACTGACGGAGGCGAAATTCTCAGGTAATATTTGCTAGTGTATTACTGTGTTGACATTGAAAAACGATCCCTGTTTCAGAAAAATTCCACATTCCAAATCCTTTCGCTTTTAGATTTGGTTTTCTGACGGTACTAACTGGTTTGCTGAAGTTTTTAAAAAATTTGAACCATTTTTAACAACTTTTCACTGAAAGCTGATCTGCAGTACTGGCATCCGGTTTGGATTCGAATATTGCAAGTATTCTCCCGTTCGGACGGTTGGTCTTGAGGAGATCGCGACGAAAGCGCAAATCGTATTATAAAAACTATTGAAGCTGAAACAATGCAGACCGCTTCGCTATCAAAACACGCTTGTCACAGTGAGAAAATGCGGACTCCGGAAACTGTACAGCGAAGCACATTGGTCAGCGTGTTTTTTCCAGGCTGGCTGGAATGCACTCAAGAGAAAGTATTTTATGGTTGGAGTGTTGCGCAAATGACATCTGTCGTCACTTCTTTAACAATGGACACAATTGCCGCCTTAGCCACATTGTATCAACAACCTCGACTCGTGAAAGGCGCATTGAGTAGATGCTGGAAAAGTTAAAAGACCCTCTGACAACCACACATTTTGTGTTACGCCAGTGAAAAAAAAACGCTTAGATGTTTTTCGTTCGTCGTTTAGACGGTTTACCGGCTTGGTGTATCTCCACTTATAGGCTACTCTGTAGTAGGTTCGCAGTTGCTATTGAGTTAAAAAATTGCATACTGCAAGCGCGTTCCTTCAACTACCGAGAGTTCTGTTCCCGATTGTGGACACAAATAACGTTTGCCCAGATATATTACTGTGGTATTTGGCTGCTTGTAAAACCCATAGGGGCAATCATGGAAAAACGGTCACAAACAAAGCGTGTATTTTAAATATACGACTAATGTTGGCTGCAATTTTGCATGTCATGAAATGTAGACTCGTTACTTCTTGAAGTTATCCAGGGCGGGAAAGACGTGGTGCAGAAGTAATTTAATCTGGCACAAAAGGAAATTTTGGCAGCTATGATTTTCATTGAGGCATGTGAGTTTGATTGATTGTATATTTGTCAAACTGGCATTGATCATGTTTCATCTTTTTGTGTATTCGTAGTCTGGTGAATTACCACTAAGGCTAAAAAAATAATGACAGATTTTTATTCATTACAGCAAAAGTTGATGCAACGGTAGTTAATCAAAATTGAATGTTAAAATAAAAACTGTATTACAGTATAACAACAACGGTGCCTTTAAAAACAACCAAGGTGCTTATCAATTGGATTTGGATCCACATTGCTAAGTTCATCGATGAATACAAATACACTTCCAAAATCGTTTCTTAAATAGGGATTTAAAGAATCCGAACTTTCTGAACTAACCCGACATTGACAACAAAGCTGAACTTAGATTTATGTGCTACTTATATACTCTACTACTTGCTATAATGTAAGACAGGTTCTATGCTTTAGTTATAGTTTTGAAAATATGGTGTGTAAGTTCCAGCAGCAAACTTCCCGGAAGCATATTGTGCTGACCCGTATTGCGTTTTTTTCACAAAATCGTTTGGATGGAAGAAATGTTCATTTATTAATGTTCCGATGGATTTTTTGTATCTTACAAGATTTATGCATGTCAGTAGTGACCACTAGCGCTCCCAGGTGGTCCAACATATTTTTCGCAAAATACCTAAATTTTCAAACTTTTCCAAAAGAAATCTTATGCGGCCTTTTTGAAATTTCAGCTGCTGCTGGTGAAACAACCTTTTCATAAAGAAAAGATTGAAAAATATAATTGCTTTTGCTATCCTTCTAGCAGTTTGGAAAGACAATGGCAAGTTAATTATAATCCTTTTCCAAATGCCAGACTTTTATCAACAGCACAGCTTGTGAAATGTTGTAAAGCCTAAACATTTTCAGCCAAAATACAATACCGCACTAACAGTGGTCCTGCCTAACCAGAACAAAATATAGATTAATTTCTAAAATATTTCAAATAATAGCTGAATAAGTTGAAACTACGGTAGGTAGCAAATTTATAAGAGATTGGAACCTAGAAATGTTTGCGAAGAGAGTTAGCACAAGACATCAGCTTGGCAAATATATTTTAAAACGGTTAAAATGACTGCAAATTGCTTTAGAGCTGAAATATAATAATAAAGTACGAATGCTTTTTGATAAACAAAATATGCCCATCAGGCTATTCGCCAAGATTTTAAGCAAGGATACACATATGATGCTATAGTGCGAAAGATACGTAGGTTTGTCATACGTCTTATCTATTAAAATCAAAAGTAACAGAAGTCAAAATATCACGATATTTACTTTTATGAACTTGCAGTACCGCTGGGCACAGCTGAGCGGGATGCACTGTGGGAAATATGGTCGTGTCGTAACTCATACCTACCGTTTGTTGATGATATGTGTGCGTTTGGTCCAAGCCTCATTGGTCTTCATCGCCTTTTGAGTATTTGTTGTGATTATGCTGATGAACTTGAAGTTGTCTTTAATTGTAACAAGACAGCTGGTGTACTTTTTCCCCTTAAAGTTGTTAACAACCTGCAGTAGGAGTTGCTTCACTGAATGGTTGAGGGTGAAATTTGTCACGCAAGTCAAATATCTCTGTGTACTACTATGCCTGACTGAAGGATGACAATGATACTGACAGGTAAGTGAAATCACTTCACTGTGCAGCAAACAAGCTCAGAGGCACCTTTTCTCAGTGCTCATCTGCTAATAGAAAACTATGTTTCGTGCTTATTGCATGTCAAATTATGCGTGTCAATTGTTGTGCAAGTACACACAGACTATGCAATATATTTGCATTGCATTCCCAGGAAAGTAAGTGTTCGGTACGTATTTTGTCAATGCATTTAATACCTGGAGTAGAGACAATTCGTATGCTTTTGTGCAACGATGCGCATCTTCATCTAATATGTTTGTTTATACGCTCACGTTAGATGTCTGATGCATTTTACGAAGCTCATTCTGTCACTATGCAACGCTTCTGTATGACGATGTTCGAAGGCAGTACTTGCTGGTGTTTTGTTTCAGTGTTCGTTCCTTTTCACTATTGTTTACGACAGGGATCTCAAACTCAAATTGCTCCGAGGGCCGAATGAGAACTAACAAAGGAACCCGATGGCCGCATTAAGACTACCCGCGTGCCGCATTTTGACGCTGACGTGTCATGAGTTTTAGGCAAATCATTTGTAGCCGTCTGTACCTTCGTTTAAAAGGAACTTGTTCACTCGCTTGCCGAGCACTTAATACCAGTGAATAAACTAAATAACGTAAATGTTAATTAATTAATTGAAAACTCCCAAAAAGCATCGCGGGCCGCACATAACGCCCTGGCGGGTCACATGCTGCTAGTGGGCCGCGTGTTTGAGACCCTGGTTTAAGTGTACCAACCAACACCTGCCCTGTGATGCGTTGTGTATGGGCATCTTTGTACCCTCGTGTTATTCTAAGTCAGTCATGTCCAACCCAAATGGCTTCCTGAGGCCAAAAATTATGTCACTGTCTTAACCAGGGCCGCACCTTGAATAACATATTAATGAGGGCCGCACATAGAATGGCTTACTTTGATCTTAGCAACATAAATTTAGCTTAGATTAATGTAATGAAAGCCTTCGAATCATAAATGCAATGGGGCAGACGTGATAAAGTGGCACTGAGGACCACCTGCATCGAAAATGTCAAATTTAAGATTTTCAAAAACGACAGGTTGTCAGTATTAAGGATACTTTTACTACAGCGAAAACCTTAACTGGGTCGCAGGAAACCTTCGACTGGGCCGCATGCGGCCTGCAGGTCACGGGTTGGACATAGCTGTTCTAAGTAGTGTGATATCGACCTTGTTCCTGAGCCAAACACGTAAATCAGAAACTAATGAACGGTTTCGGTGGCATATTAGCCACAGGGTATCTTATGGAAAATATGGGCACATTCTTTCACATTAAATTATGGCGCCAAGCTATGACAGAGAAGCTAAACAATGATAGAATAACTCCTGCCTGCTGCCACACAACACCGTCTCTGGCTAAAGAAAATTGCGTATAATTTGTTATCTAAGAGTTTGTAAGTAGAAATGTGTTGTTCGAACAAATCTGATTCCTTTCGTTTCGTGTACATAATGTCGTGAAACGAAAACCGTAAAATCATGTATGAGTGAAACACGTTTTTGACTATCAACACGCTCAGTCTTGATCATCACAAAGTTTACATCATGCATAGCCTTGCTGTGGAATATGGAACAATTTGACAAAAATGATTTCGTTTTCATTAAAACGAGCTTGGTTGTGAGTCTAAGTGGCGGTAAAGATCAGGGAAGCCTCTTGTGGTTTTTCGTACATGGGACGCGTTACAATTTCAGTTTTAACACTTCCAGCACTAATAATCATAGGCTGAACTGCTGAAGGCGTTGATTATAATAATGTTGACAGACGCTTTCATTCATTATTTTGTTGCATCGGTTGTCATTTAAAGATTGTCGGCCTGCTAAATACCGGTTCTCGTCGCTACCGTTGCTGGGCGTGTTCGCAATTGAACGAGATTAGAAAAATTAGTTTGTTCACTTGTCTGTTCTAACCGTAATTAACATTGCTAACGGTATTTTTTGATCGTGTTGCATTTGTAAGATTTTGTGATGCTTGAGTTTGTAGATATTCCTATCGCCAAACGACTAATGACTTCATTCTAGTGCAGGGGTTCCCAACCTGGGGTACATGTACCCCTGGGGGTACATTTACCTATCCGAAGGGGTACATTTAAGGTTAGCAATAGAAGGTAAAAATATATTTACACGTTGTCTATTTTCAAATATTCATACATATATCACTTAATCTTATTTTCAAAAGTCATATGTTTGTTGTTAAATATATCTGTGAAAAATCATGAGAAAATAGTATGTCATAAAGAGTTTTAGGGGTACATGTTCATCTGTGAAAATTCTTAAGGGGTACATCCTTATCTTTTGAAATGCTGCAGGGGTACATGCTCATTTGTCAGAATGCTGAAGGGGTACATGGCTAGAAAAAGGTTGGGAACCCCTGTTCTAGTGCAAGTAACAAAGAAAGGAAAGATCAACATTTTTCTTATTTTGTTATGAACGTGTGGAATATATGTTTTTGATGTCGTTCCTTTAATTTAGTAAGTTTGTTTTCATTTCATTTTGAAGTCGTTTGTGCCGAAAATGAAACTGAAGCAATTCATCTTCCATCAGAGCCAATTGCTGTGACGAAGCATTCTTCAACACAACACCTGCTCAACGCAAACTTCAGTTCATAGACTCTACTCAAAGGCATCTGATATTGTACCAAACACAATTGCGTGGCTGTGGCTAGATTTTTATTTTGCCAGATACCACTTATCAAACGGTTTACAAAGTAAATCAAAAGTTCCTTAACCTCAGTACAAATACTTTTTCATGCAATACACGCCCTAAGGTAAGGATAACGTCAGTTAGCAAAAGCCATTTCGAGACTTAAAAAACTTTGTGCAATATTTCTGCGGTCATCTTTGTGCATGATTACATGCAGCAAAAGAAAAGATGAAAAATGTCCGTGTCACAAATTCTGAAGAAAAAGAGAGTTTCTAGGATTGTCAGCAACACTGAACTTTCCACTTGCCGGACAACACAAAAACAAAGTAGAAATAGATAAATTAAACTGTATGATGCAATGTGTCATGCACTTGAAAACTTGAGGTTGTTTTTAGGCGTGGAGGAGAGAATTTGAACCTGTAGCACAGAATACGTTACTCACGGTTGACGTCAGTAAAGAAGCCCTGTGGTCAGCATTATGTACGAGGTCAGCATTATGTACGAGGTCAGCATTATGTACGAGGTCAAAATTTTGTACGAAAAAGGCAAATAATTTGGTTAATAATTGAGATGTTTCACTTTTATCCCAGCTAAAACTCACACAAATTCAGCCTCACTGCGTTACGTTACAAAATTTTCCTTTGATTAGTGCTGAAAACGTGCGCGCAATTTTGGTTAGACAACAACTTCTTTAACTTAACAGGCGAATTCAAGTTCTGCATGCAATGCACAGCTATGCTGTTGCAGCTGGATGTGCTCGAATGCAAGCACATATAGCAAAAGTAACTTTCTAGAACGTTTTGAAAAATTTTGAAAACAAATGGAATATTTATGGGCCAATAATATCGTCAATAGGAATGCTGCTATAGTAATGCTTTTTAGAGCAGGGGCTCTTAACGCGAATAAATTACCTCCTGGGGAAATTGCCACCTGTTCCGAAGGTAAATTCACGAAATCATGTTTTTCAGCAAACGCATATTTTTTCAGTAATTGAAAACTATGAGTTTTATACTGGATTACGATTCAAATTTATGCTTAATATTAACTTTTTGTCTTTTACACTCCTGTCTAAACAGGTACGTCGTTGGTTTTGCTTCAGCAGTTCATGCCCGCATAGATAGATAAACAGATTTGGCGGTACTGAATTATTTGCGCTAGTAGTACTCTCTAAAGCAGCAAAAACGTCGGGGCACCGAAAAAACACAGAGGTTATCTCGTCAGGTGCCCCATAAATTCGGTGAGATTGATGAAGCTTTCCATAGTGAAGGTTGTGCCCACCGCAAAACGTGCTGTCGCAGGCCGTTGTGTAGGTTGTACGATTAATGGCCAAATTGTGAAAAGGTTATTCTTGTCGGGCAGAAATGGCCACGACGTTTAATTGTCATGGACCGCAAGGTTCCAGACGAAGAGGAAAAGCCTGAGCAGAATGTACATTCAGTGCACCATCTATTTCTACAATTTCTTCGCAATCCACATCATAGGAGTATAATGAGATTCAAAATATCGTATGCATTTTCAAATTGTTGCAAAACCAGATTAACTTTCACATTTTCTCCAACTTATATGAATATAGTTGAGAATGTTTGGCAGGAATCCCCATCAACATTTCCGATGTTGTAACAGCAATATTACTGTAGTTGCGTTTTTTTCCTAACATTGTTAAAGGCGAGCTCAGAAATTATATGTGAGCTGTGGCTGTTAAAGATGTATTGCTACAGACATCTAGGATTTTTTCCTGCTGCCGCTGTGACTGTGCATGTGGAAACAGTTCACGCAGGGCTATTCTTTCATCAAAGCAGCAATATTAGCTGGCAGCATCACGTTCACATTTGTAATTCTACTTCGAGCGTTAAAAACCGTATACATTTAGTAATTACCTTAGAACGCGTTGCATGCTTCCGAAAATGTTAGGAATTTAATGAAAACATTTTTTGGAGCAGGCTAAAATGCTTCTGGGCAACAAGTTCGCAGAGTTTGCGATCGAACCTTGAGGCAAGCAATACTAAAGCTACGTTTTAGTGACCGTCAAATAATTCACTTTTGTGACAATGGAAGCTTGAAGTTTAAGTTTCATCATTACGAAACCCTTCGCGTCGCGTACAAGTCGAAGATGTAAATTTGGTTACTGTTGCTGAAGGTTTCTCTGGGCAATATAGAAGTTCAATTTGCACCCTGCGCACCATTTTTGAAATGGATCACCAGGCTGTATGTTTTAAATGCTTTCCGAACTTTACTTAAATGAGGCGCGGTTACGGATATTATTTGGCATTTAACAAGCGGGGACACTTTAATAAGCAATGCAAGGGTATTTCCAGCAGTGTTCCCTCTAAGATATGCAACTGCGCAAATCCGCAGTACATCCAGACCATTTGTGCAGTGAAATCTCATTGCAGCGCACTTGAAACATTCCAAATTTAATATCGTATAAATAGTGCATAGCCCTATTAACACTTGAAACGCTTCACTGTTTGTGTCTACATTGTTGCGCAGTTGCATGCGCATTAAAACAAACATTTGCTCAGTGTAAAATTTTATTAAAGGGTGCTCTGATATCCAGAACATGAGGAGGGAATGGCACAACTTCAGCAAATGATAGAACAATTTTGATTGATATGATAGAATACATCTGTGTAAAACAATACGTTTAGTTTTAGAGCTGTTCGTGGAGTTGAGAAACAAAGCAATAGAAAGATTAGATTGTAAAAAATTCACAAAACGCTATTTTAACTTTATTGGTTAATATACATTTTTTCAACGATGTGTTGAATTTTTTTGAAACAACTTTTATATACTCGTACACCTCAAACAAATCTTTTAATTCGTGGGTGTTGGTATATTCAGGTGATACTCAGAAGTGTGTCCTAAATAATGCAAACAAATAGTGTTTGCAAGATTGTTTTTCTTGTTCACTCGAAAATTGTTTGTATTAAGAAAAACTGTGAAGACATTTGAAGCCTGCTTTCACATAGTATGTCGGAACCAACTCATTCAATAAATTTAGTTCCAAGGACATTGCTTGAACATTCCAAGGACATTGCTCAATGGCCTGCATATTCTCTTTTATAATGCAATATACTGTGAAGTTCAGTACATCCACAAAGAAAGTGTTGAAATGACTGACATTAAAGGTACAGGCCAAAACAGTTGTAATGAACGAAATAACGCAAAATTTGGCAACTTGAATGCGAATAAAAATAACAGAATTATTATCTATTCACAAAAATGTTTTTCAATTCGATCTAGTTCAGATACAGCTGAAATTACTTGTGCAATGAACTAACCTACACTGTTTAACACAATTGCCAGTTAAACACATGATAATTTTATGCTTTATGAGCTTCATCGCTAACAGTTAAAAAAGTTTTGCCTAAAACAATCTGCTCTGTATTTCTTAAAAACTTCGTTTCCGCTTCAGATGTTTTTTGGTGTTCAATGATTCTGTCCGGCCAATGCGGCAGGTCCTATGAAGATTGGGAGTTACCCTTGACACGGATGAGATTTCTTCCTAGCAAATTACCAAGAAAGCATCATGCTTCACATCTTAACGTCCGGGAAACTTTGCCAATTGCCATACTTGGTGATTTCTAGTCCTCCATGTGCGTCACGGGAATTTATCACCATTCTTTAAATCATCTGCAGCTGGCAATTGATACGTGACATATGGGACGGAGCAGGCCATTGCCGTATAGTCTTAGCGGACAACTGTACATCAAAGTACATGTAGCAGTTGGGTGGCAAGGTCAGTGCGTCGGAGAGTTCAGGTCGTAATAACAACTTTAGAAGACTGTTGTGCTGGAGCAAGCTACTTACTTCGCGCTACGCTTTACAAGGCTTATCGTCGAATAGCAAAGTAGTTAACACGAGCAAAATGGCGAGCCCGGCACTTACATTTTCTGTCAATTTTCAAATAATAAAAGCATAGTGGAATCATTGCATTTTGTTGCAATGTATGTGAAGTTTCTTGCAAGCATCGTCACTACCAAATTTGTTGCAAGGAAGAAACAGACTGTACGCCTGATGAAGTACTGCAGTGGGCGATGTGCTGACAGGGAAATGTGTATTTATGAAAACTCTTTACCTTGCTGCATGTACAAACACCTTTAAAGGGTGTTTCGCGCCTCTTCTGAATTAGGTTGGCTTATAAACTGAAAACGTATAGATTAAAACATTTCCGGCGCTGTTGTTAACTTGATACTGTCATGTTGTCCATTCTAAAAATTTGCAGTCAGTTCAATTGAATTTTACAGTTAATTTAAGCAATACTCACACGTTGATGACAGACAGCTAAGTTTGTTGAATGTCCCTTCCTTTCATCTTTACATTAAGGGGCATTCAAAAAAATTTTGTCTGCTGACCACCTTGGCTAAGCATGTCGTAAACTGAAGATTGACTTTATTATCTGCAAAACAAATGATTTAATCGAGGTAAGACTGTGAACCTTGCTTTTGCAAAAGGACGCTTAGGAATGTCCTGCAAGAATTTGAAGTTACAGTTAGTCGAAAATATTGATTCCACTAATGGTCATTTACTACAACAACCTATATTTATGGTGAGCTTGACAGGGTTGTTTATGTTTTATTGTTAAAAAAAAACTTCATAGCAAAGCTAAATTGTTTTCATATTTACTAGAAGAAATTGACAACAAAACACAATTTCACAAAGAGTTGTTATTGAAAATCTGACAGAATATATGTCATCTGCTATACATTATTGGTCACAAAAACACTCTATAAGATTTTAGCAATAATTAAGCACAAAACAAATAAATGCTAGTTAAGGGATTGTGTCAATTTATATTCCAGGTTGAGATAGTTCACAAAATTTGCGTATACTGACAAAAAGCATCGGGTCAGAAAATACGTTTATGTGAAAAAAATCGTGTTTACGTATGATTCGTGAACTTTCTCTCAGCAACACTCTTAAAATATTTTAATTTAAAGGAAGCGGAAAAGTCAATCCGGTTCTCAGAAAGTCATAACTTGCTTTAATTTATCTGAGTCCAGAGCTGTTTCAGCGTAGATCATTCTTCGAAAACACTTAAATTGTTTTGTTCACTTTATGGGCGACTGTGGCGCCATGCGGAATGTTTTTCGGAGATTTCTTGTTCGTCCGTTAAAGACAGGCAGCCGAATTCCGCTGTTCCGTCCCGTACACGGTACAGCGGTTGACTCAGGTCTACACCATCACTTTTTTGTCTTCTACGCGGCTTTCCACATAGCCAGCATTCCCCTTGCCAAACATCTGGTATTGACTCTCGAAAGGCTTTGCCGCTTTTTCGCACGTTCTGCGAACAAAGTTTCATCTTCCATTAATTAAGCAAACAAATCTCAAGATGCTGTCTGAGTGCGAAAACTCGAAGAGGCGGATGCAGATCAAACAATTAAAGTTGTAAATCGTAACTAGTCATAATAAGCTGCAGCTGAGAGACGAACTTGACGCGACAGGAACCACTGCCTGCCTCAGCAGGCTATATTTTGACATCTGTTCCTGACAATATAATCTGCTTCTCCATTACTCGATTTCGTCCGCGCGAACCTCTTCTAGGCTAACAAGGAAGCACACGCTGTAATTCGGCGCAGTGACGAAAAACATTTGTCCATGTCGCGAAATCATCATGCTTAGCAGGAACCTTGTCACATACAAATTGCTCACATTGCGGGAAGTTAGTTCCTAGATTTTACTTGATGGGTTGCGTTTGCTTTCAAAACATTTTAGTTTCTGTTGCTGCGACCGCATGACTGCTTAGAGGAAAAATAAATTCTTAAAATCAGAACTGCCTGAAATGATATGCTTAGGTTCATTGCTGCTTGCTCAACATTTCCTTAATTAACAATCTGCATTTTTAGCACAATTTGAAAAGTCGCGATATATAACATGCAGTGACTGCGTTATCATTTTTCTGCTTACATTTCCCCATTAACAAAACTATTTCAGCAAATTAATGAAGGTTTTTATTGTGAACTTCTGCAAACAAACTTGCTTTCTGGTGATTACCGCGGGAAATTGATTTACCAAAAAAATAGAAAACATGACCATTGCTTTAGGTCTTTGACAAGAATAAAAAGAAATGAATCGCCACTTGCGAGCCAACTTTGTAAAATAAGAAATAGGCAAATCTTGGTAGAAAGTGGACAAAATACTCGACGTTCCAGAATTAGATAAATTTATTTCTTAGAGTTGAGGATGTTGTATATGGATTCTTCGTACTGGCAGTGCAGTGTATGGATAAATAATATAGACCATGGTGAGCACACTACGGCCCACGTGACACATCCGGCCCGCCAAGCCATTTCATTCGGCTCGCCAAATCTTTTCAATACTTTAATCAGCATCGAGAAATAAGATCACAAGAAAGTTTGGCGTGGCGGGTTTTCCCATTGTTTATCCAGTGTACTACTTCAATCGACCAATTACAGTTCACTACTTCAATCGACCAATTACAGGCAGAATTCTTCTACCTCGTGCTTACCTCACAGATAGCTGGGCTCATCAGGACAACGCATTTTATGACGGCTGGTGACACCAGTAGTGTTCTGTAATGACTTTGACATGTTTCGTTTAAAACTCATTTGGCCCTCGGTTTGGTAAAAAACTTGTTTGTGGTCCCTTGTCTGAAAAGTTTGCCCACCACTGATATAGATAGTTGTGCGACGCACTGTAACGCTTTGTACTGCGTTTACACCTAGCTGACTAAAGATATATTTGATGCAAAATATAAGGTAAATAGAGGAACCGGGCGTGTTGGCATTTGAAGAGTTTCGCAAATTTTAAACATTATTTAGATATATACTAGGTAAATTTTCCAAACTTATATGGCTTTTAAAGACGATGAATATCGGAACATCAATCTCCGGAGATGAGAGACATTTCTTATTTTTGAGAAATGCTAGCACCAGTGGGTTTCAAATGTCCCTGCATACTGTTTTGGTGCTGTTGGTTTGCATATTGTTTCGGAATAGCAAGCAATCAGTCTTTTAGGTAACAATGAAGTGGTGCAAATTGAGCGGAAAGCTTTGCTGGTTATTAGAGATGAGAAAACCATGCCAAACAACTTGTTTATTCCATTAATGAAGATAACATAGGTTTTGATAAAAAGTATATACTGTACATACCATACTTGTTTCACTGAAAAATACGTTGTACCTTCACCACTTGCGTTCTCACCAGGGCCGCAACAAACTGATATTTTCGTGGAGAAAAATGATTGTGACTTGTTGTTGTGCCAAACGTCTAAACACGTTGTTGAAAATTTCTGGGGAGAGGAGCAATTGCCCAGCTGCTCCCCTGGTCTGATGCAGGACTGCGTATTCACCCCCAAAATAAACGTTGCGCTGTTCATTTGGTTGAGCGGGGCACTTCAGACGCGCGAAGAGCTTTGCTTGCGCAAGGTTTATGATGTAACAGCTTTTGAAGTAGGACGAGGATGATTTATCGGCGGCAGCTTCAGAAATAAAATTAGATATACTCCTCCGACATGTTGAGCTGCACTTGTGCTGCAATTGAGCCGCAGTGACAATGAGTCGCAGCTGGACTGAGAGGAATACAAGTAAATATTGATTGATTCAGAAAGTTATAAAAGCTTTCTTGGATATATGAAACTTGAGCCAAAGTTGGTTTGATGAAAAATTTTAAGCATCTTTGTTTCGCTTTTTAGTAGTTTGTGGTTGTGCCACCTACAGTTTCAAAGCGAATTGTTCTACAGTAATTGTTCTAAATTTTCAATGTAGTGAAGTCCGCCCGTCTTGCGACAAGTGTTTCTCAACACAACCGTGAACATTTATTTGGAATGTTTTAAATTACTATGTTTATCGCTACGTTTTGTATTGTTTGGAGAACATGCACTCCAGAAATGAATGTTCTTCACCAATGACCTCCAATTAGGCAATTCTGCATAAACAACTCACCAAACATGTAATCGCTTAAGAATTATTATACCGACCAAAATGATCATATTTAAGTTCGATTATTTGTGAATTAAAAAATGTATTCCTCAGAAAGTAACAGCCGCCCAAAACTACAATAATATCAAAACCAAAATGCAAAAGATCGGCAGTAATAAAATTTCATATTCAAGTTATTTGTTTGCTTTTGTGGAAAAATTTCAGTAAGCTAATTTAAAGAACCTGATCTTGTAGGCAAAGTGTCGAAACAAAACATGGCGTACCCAACGGCACTCGCAGCTTGCCACACGTTTGCGATTCGGTTCGTCTCATTTTATTTAAAATTTCTGCATTGGATCGTTTACAGTTGAAAATAGAATTATTGCATCGAATATTTCGACGATACTGGTGGTTTGCCAATTTTTCATATTTTATCTTTATGTAGCCCTCTTTTAACAACGCTTGCAATGCAGCGTTGTTGGGCCAATATGCATGATGCTTTTCCGAAACTGAGCCTGTGATTTAGTGAAACAAAAACAAGTGCAAAACTATTGCTCCAAGTTTTGATGAATAGGCTGACCAAATAAAATGTGACAAATTTTAAGACAGATTTTGCCAACAATACTCTCTTGATGTTGCGAGCTACTTTGATACAAGCGAGTGATTGCTTTTTGTGCCGAAACGCGCGCATAGCATTATAAAAATGTGAATGATCATAAAAACAAGCAGATATATTTCCACTGCATATCTTGACTAAGGAATGCGGCGCGGCTTGCCATCAAAGCAAACTCACGAACTGTTTATTACTTTGCGTTCTTCGCGCTCCACCCAACCATTAGCACGATCAGCGCACTCAACTTCAAAACAGACGGCCACCCACAGAGGCATCCTCGGTCAGAAATGCTCATCCGGCACTTATGACACTTTCCAATAACAACAACGGACTAAAGTCAGCGACAGTTCGATTTTAAGCGCCTTTAAGTGCATTGAGCTCAGTTCATGATGCATTTTTTCATGCCTCATCTAATGGTTAACTTTCAATACACAGTAAATTCTGGCTGTGACCTAAAGCATCAATTTTCGAATATTTTATGCGTTTTACAGACAATATGAAATATCCCCAACCGAGTCTTACTTTCATCGATAGCGATGCAAAACACAAATTCCTCAATCGTATTTCTCAGTTTTGCAAATGAAGAAGGGTCGTATAGAAAAGCTTATCGGCAAAAGTGTAGGTGTGCACTGCTTTAGTACAAAACGTAGCTTGTGCACTGCTTTAATACAATGTGCATGGATTTGAAATGCAATAGGTGTGTAAGACTATGACGTTTCAGGAAGCAAAATTAGGTTTCCTAAAGGAAAATTTAGAACTTTCTGATTTTCTTTTCATTCAGCTTGCATCATAGCTTAAAGCAGCGTGGTCCAACTTCTTTTAACCTGCGGGCCATTTTACAAAAGCGTGACAACTTGACGGCCATTTCCAATAAAATGATGTATAAAACAACATGTTCACAAGATTTAAAACTAAAAAGGGAAGATAAGTGAGTGCGTCATTGTAATTGTTACACAATAGCCGCCTGTACAGTATGTGGCCGTGTTTGCGCCTCAACCTTTGGACTAAGGAGCGACATGCGCGGACACAAGGAAACGCGTTGAGCAGCGTCATCGTCGAACCGACGGACAACAAAGAGAGACACAATAGCAAATAGCAATTTCTTGCAAATGTCTGTTAGTGGGATCCTTGTGGTCGAGACTTCTCTGACATATTATTTCTTTATCAATACCAATGTTAGTGGTAGCAGTCGGAGACTGCCGTCCAGTGTTTTGTCTGCCATTCGATTTTAGATTTTACTTGCTTGATAGTATAGAAAATGTGTTCACATGCACATGTGTGCTTCCAAATATCGAGTGAATTTTTAGCGCGAAATCTTTCAGTTTGGGAAATCTATCTTTGATGACTAATTTCCAGAGTCTCTCTACAGTTTGCAGGAACAAGCAATTAATTTTGTTGTGGGGGGACACTTTGAGAAGGCCGCGTTTAGCGGATAGATAGACGGATTTATTTGGCGGCACTGAGTTCATCGCGCCCGATGTACTATTCAATACAACGAACGCTGGGCACCTAAAAACACAGAGGTTATCCGTTCAGGGATCCCAGGGGAGGGTTAGGGAAGACCGCACCTTCTAATTTGATCTCAAAATAAATAAACAGAACAAAAACAATAATAGTGCAGAGAAAAGGTACTATTCATTGTTCTTGTGCAAATGCACTTTATCCAGTGCAAGCAATTCAGTGAGACAAATGTAACGTCACACGCTTTTCAACAAATTTCATATTTGAAGATTTTCCCTGAATGCTTCCACGGGCCACTGAAAACGCTGCGGCAGGCTACATGTGGGCGCGGGCCTGTAGCGGGACCACAGTGCCTTGGAACATCGCATTCACAGTACAGTAGATGTTTAAAAAACTCTCGAATACTTGGCTCCCAGCACCGAGGCACAAGGTCTACTGTCATATGCCGAAACCACCTCGGCTAAAAACTTGTGAAAAGTTGGGCAAGTCTTCTTTTAAATCTAGTTGAACATGCGTTGATGTTCTTATTTTGGGTATCCCCAAGTTTTCCCTTTTCATCGTCATGAGAGTCCCAAAAACCTAAAGTGAAGTGTTTTTTATTCTTCTGGCAATTTTCACCTTCATAGTAAAACTTTGGGGCCTCCAGGACGCTGTTACGAGGCACTTTTTCCTCACTGCCCCATCATGAGGTTTAAGGTCTGTGAATTAGAAGTCTTAAGTTTTTTAATGAAAGACACTTGAGTAAGCAATAACCACAACCTCTAAATTACTGATGAACGCCATACGTTTTATATTTAAAGTGGAATGACTCTGGGAGATTGATGATGCCTAACCTAATTTACAGCCAGTTCTCCAACTTGGACAGGTACCAGAGTGGCTAAAATGAGCAGAAAGGGGCTCATGGGCTTAGACGTTACTGAGTTGATTGGCGAAAAGAAAAAAATGATTTTCCATTGAATGAATTGGCGTATGCACAGTATAGTTACTGAAGTGCTCCGCTTTGGAAAATTGCACTAACTTTTGAATACGACTGCGGTCCACTGAAACTTCGTTGAAAACACTTTCGCAAAAAGCAGTCGCTTTCTTGTGTAATGTTGCTACACAACGCAAAATGCTCAGACCTTGTAGGGCAATCTTTCTTCTGGCGACACAGATGTAAGCGCCGGTGTTCGCTCAATGAGGCTTTTTAATTAAACGTCGATGTTCTACTTTGCGCATCAGTGGTAAATTCAGTTTTGGTAATTTTCCAAGTCATGCGGTACTGTGTTGCCGTTTTTAGTTCCTAAATTTCGTTCTACACGGTTTTATGTCCGTAACTCTTTCCTCTGACATTTCACTGTGGTTTGTTCTGACGTTATCCAGTCTGCCTTAGCAAATGAAAATACGTGTACTTAACAAAAATGGAATAAAACCACAATTTTGAATTGCACACATGAAAAATCTGGACGATGTTCTTGACATTTAAAACTGTGTTTCCGCCACCGATGCCTCTTTGCGTTTTTCTGTATGTTTAAGTCAGTTTCTTTAATGTACATTCCAGGCTTTTGCAGATACAATTCGGGAAATGTTGTTGACAATACTAAAGAAACCTACGACAGGCAAGCAGCTTGCTTTCATAAGGAATCACAAAACTGGTCAGTGGGTGAATATTTTACTCAAGTTGTTGCTCTAATAGGACGAATTGCAAAGAAACAGCTGCTGCAATTTCTCAGTTTAAGAATTCCTTATTTTTGTTATAACATCAACTGCATTGGAAGATCGTCGAATGAATTTGATAGGCAGCACGGAACAGCAGCGTTTTCTCTCAATTTACAACGGCACAGTTGCCTTCAGCCAAGTGACAATTTCAATTTTGTACTTCGTTACGCAAGTGAGCTTCATATAAAATCAAAAGTTACAGTAACGGTCTTTTTTGGAGACGCGAACTCAGAATGCAGGAACCGTGATGTTTCAGCAGCACTAGCTATAAGAAATTCCCCGATCGACCAGGTTCACTTTTTATTGCCTGTGGTGCACTTTGCCTTTTAACTAGACTTCGTCCTATTGGTGCTGTGTGACGTGACGTCACATTATTGAAATCACACATATGTTTATAGTTCATGCGAAGCGAAATACATTGGCGTAAATGTGGCGTTAGAACATTGAAATGCGTATATGTACATTGTTGCGATGGCTGCGTTTGTCTCAGGGACCAAAATGTGGTCGGAACTTAGGTTTGAAACCAAGTCTTTTCTAGACCTCATAGCATAAACTAATTCGAGGGTTACTTGTGCGTAGAATGATAAACAAGTGTTTGACTGATGTACACCTGTTTCTCCCTTGTATTACAAACATGTCGTTTCTTTTTGTCTCTTGTTTGAACTTCGAATTAACTTCGTTTGAAAAGAAACAACATTTCATGTTAATGTGAAGACAGCGGATTGTACACAGTTGTGATTTAGCTGAATTTAAAATGATTTCCTTTTTTGTCAACCTTTGTGCTATAATATTTAAAAATCGGTGAGTTCTGTCGTACATACTTGTGTGTGAGTGTGCTGAATCCGCATATTTTCGCTTTCAGTAATAAAAACACCACAAAAATGATCAAGGTATTTTACTGCTGAAAGTGCGTCTGCATAAAACGAAACAAGGATCAAAGGTGCCAATTCTAGAAAAGCTTCTCCCCTGCAAAATCAACCCACAAAAGTAACATAAAACTTTGATTTAACCGATGATGAATACTTTTCTGCATTGTATGTTTAGTTTTACCAGTCCGCAATTGTTCTCATCGTCAAAAATGACAAAACTATTGAAATGCAAAGAAAGATGACCTCAAACGTCTTCCCAACAATAAATTCCTCTGAAAAACTTTCTGAAAGATGAAAACACATCTGTGTAAAGCGTGCTTCATGAAATTAAATAAATAAATATCTCCACTTCTAGTTTTCAAATTGCCCAACGACAACTACTGACGACAACCGGGGGGTTTTGCCCGTTCAGGGAAACAGGCGGCATCCTGTGATGCTTAACCCGCTCCAGTGGCACTGCGAACAAATTGTCATAACGACTGAGTCCGAGGTATTATTAATTGCTGCAATTTTGTTTTGACGTCAATCAGCCGCTAACGCGATCCGTTTAACAAGAAGACGCCGCCATGCCACATTCCTCTCTTACACGTTCGCTGTTTCGTATAGGTGAGTGCAGTCCAACTCTGTTCGCGTGTTATATCTCACAAGCTCCAAGCATCTCAACAGCTTCTCGATCTTTTTCTACGCTTTGCACATTTGTACGTGTGGTGATTTAAATAACGTGTGGTCTGTTTTTTTTTATGAACAGGCGAAAACTTTAAAAAATGTTCGCGAAGACAGTTTTTACCTTCCCTAAAGGAGATGTTCAGTTTGTGTTCTTCTTTCATTTCAAGTTCTTTACTCAAACCTATCTTTGGAAATTTCTTCAGCGTTGAATTTCGACTCAGTCTGCAACTGAGAGAATTGCGCCAAACTAGCGTATGTTTTTTCCAAATTTTATAAGAAACCGAGTTGTTTCGAAAATAGTTTTGGTTTCTTGTGAAATTCTTATTTTGAAGCTGTGACAAGAAAATGACGACTTGCATACGCGAAATATCAGTGTTTTATATCTGATTGTCAGAAAACTTCCATACTTGTGGTTTTTAACAAATATTTGGTAGATCCAGGGACGGATTTAGGGAGCGCGGGGTCCTAGCCATCTTAGTTTTTGGGACCCCACGCAAGTGTGACCTATTTGGCCGTTTGTGTGAAAAGTGTGAAAGTATGCCCCTCTTGTGTGTAGTGCCCCTTCAAAATCTATCTTTCGTCGTGCCGACTTTGGTTCCACAATTGCCTGAGAACATCAACAGAAATTAAAGCCTTTCCTACATTTGTCTAAAGAACAAATGGCATTGGGATCTTTTCTTGGAATTTATAGCTCTTTCGTGTAGTTCAGAAGTTCTCTTCGTTAAATTTCCGCGATTGCTAGCGTTTTTAGTAGGTTAGTTTTTCGGATATAAAGATTTTCATGCGGGACCGTGTTGCCTCCCTCGAAAATATCGTCCAGCTGTCGATCTGATTACCTGTACGTAAACTCCTTTTTTGTAGTAACAGTAACCGCTAATTTTTGAACCAAACAAGCACTATCCATTCAGTGGACACATGGCTTATTCATGCCGTTTTGAAATTGTCATTTTCCAAGCGATATAAAATATAGTGTTTTCAACGTCTATACCACGAGTGGCCAAACTGTGGCTCACGAGTCGCATGCGGCTCTTCGAACCTTTGCATGCGACTCTTTGAGCTTTCCGGAAGATTAGGCTATATATTTGTTTTTTATTTTTTATATTGCAAAGTGTAGAAATATTGTAAAACGGTACTGTGGTAGCTAGCGTGGCGTACTCTTACAGTATTACTTTTGCAAGTCGTTCCAAAAAGAATTATGATGTCACAGAAGCGTAGTTTGGAAATAATATCGTGTTTTTAGATTTTTATGTTGCGGCTGTTTGTAACTTGGGTTTTACGATATGCGGCTCATACATAGAGCAAGTTAGGCCACCCGTGCTCTATACCATAGAACCATAGGCGTACGAGGCGGGTGGCGGGG
>JGI24021J15306_10000328_pt1 | contig 33171 bp, 23 predicted proteins | sample Ectturendosymbi1_FD_15306 | JGI IMG/M metagenome (IMG submission 15306)
TGACCCAACAATTTCAGTGATTCGTTTGTTTTCTGTACTAGGATGTTTTGTTTTATTTTGCAGGCCAGTGAGTGTTTTCGTTGAGTGGCGCTGACTTGTAACCATTCGGTAGTGGCAACAGTTTGTTGAAACGCCGTAACCTCTGTAAAAAACATTAGCAGTTGTGGACCTCAAAAGTCAACTGTGATTGTTTCATTTTTGTGGTCTACAGTTCGGTGTTTACTACGCACAGAACACAACAAAAAGGTGAAGCCTCCCATAAGCCACGTGCCGATCTCAAAGGAAACAAAAAAAATTCATTTCATCTTAGCCAATGTCGAAACCATCATTAAACGTTTCTCAAATATTTACCATCCTGTGTTGCATTTGCACGCCATACCTGTTTTCTGTATTGTGAAATCGTTCTTGCAGATAGACTATACTGCAAAAAGTTCCTATGATTTGTTTTTGCTTCAATATTGCAAAGCGACCACTACGGTAAATCCATACACAGGACTATAACCGCAATCAGTCATTGCCAGCATTCGCACAACGTAATTCATTCGTTTCGGTCTTCATCAAAGTAGAATACACTTTGCTGCTTAATTTTTGTTTAGCAATGTGCAGGGCCAGATTAAATGAATGCGAGGCCCTGAGCAAAATCGTGACCGCGAGGCCCCCTAAACCCTTAGCGCAAGTGTGTTGCGTTTCACATGCCCTGGTTTTAACTTTGCAGAGCACTGGTCAAAAAAGTCAAAACTGATACGATTCGGCAGCCTACCTCAAAGACAATTGGGGGTGAGGTGACCATGTACGGTGGTTCGTATGTGGTTAATTGTTCAAACAGAACTTGTATAAAAAAAAACGATATTTTTGCTACAGTGACACTACACAACAATCATTTTTGTCATAGACTCTCTGACGTTCTTCAATGGCAGTGAAGAGCACTGCACAAATCGTTCATTCACATATGTGTTAAGGAAAGATATGTCTACACTCTCTCGCTGATAAAAATGTTCACCATTCAGAAAAAAAAGTTCCAAACGAAATATCACGCAAAAGCAACTTGAACCGTACTATTTGACTGAAGTTTTGCGATGGGAGCTTTACAATAGTTACATCTATTAACTCTTCGGTGATGCAGTTAATCTCCAATCAATTTATTTAATTGTTGCAATGACAGTTTATTTGCCGGTATGACACTGCTGCACAAGAGTCAGTTTCACTGTTCTGGCCTCATGAAATGATGAGATTGCAGTGTGTTTGTGTCTGCTGCTTTACTTGCAGAGGAAAAGTGTGGAACCGGTACTCAAATTTCAGGCTCTGGCTCCAACTCTGGGCATTGTAATTTTGGGAGCCTTTTGGCTCCGGATCCAGAACAATTTGGTCCAAAAAAGCATAAAAAACATCATATTATTTGTATAAGTCGCTTGCCCCACAAAATATCTTTGTGGAATCGGAACCCAAATTTTAGGCTCCGGCTCCAGCCATCCAAAATTGCTCCGGCTCCAACGCCCTGTTGCAGAGGCTGGTTGTGAAACTTACTTGCAGATTGTTCTAGTGTTGGTCTTTATTGCGTAACAATAACATGTCTACAAATCAACGTTCACTTCAACTTACGGTAGTAGGCATTTTTCAGCATGTGACCAGGGCTCCCACTGAGGGTTTTTCACCCAAATCTGCTTTTTTAGTCAACCTGGGTATCTAGGTTTATTTATGAAAAATCAAGTTAAATCTGGATTTTGTGAAGTAATAAATTCATCCGCAACTTCCATGTCATAAACTGTATAAAGATAAAGTTATATTACAGTGTTTGCATGTGCACATCAGGTGAGAAAATACGCATATCGGATGAAGGAGAACGTGTTCAATCGGTTTCATTTCCTCATATAAGATCATAATGTTACCGGCTCTAATGCCAATTGAAGAAACTGGTGAAACAAGGGTTAGGACTGATTGTTTAAATTCGATGTTTCCTTATGAATTCAAATGAAAAAACAAATTTCAATTAGAGGAAGCAAGCATTGGGATTATATTTTTTGTGGGATTTTAGATCTCACTGCAGTTCAAGATTGCACAAAATTTCCTAGTTTAATAACAAACGTACCCCTGCAATTAGTGGGAGATATCATCAACGAAGTATGTTACCAGCGTTATGAAAAACGTCTTGAGCAAAAAAAAGGTCGTCCAAAGGTTAGTGTTTGCGCTGCAAAAGAAAATTTGGAAGAGGAACAACAGGGTGTTTTTAAAGTCTGGGTAGGTGATAAAAAAACACAAAGTCTGAGACCATCCTTCTTGTCCACTTAACAGTCCCAACTCAATTCGTTCTTTTTTGGACAGAGCCACCATCACATAAAGCAGGGTTGGGGAACCTGCAGCCCGCGTAAACATTTGGTATAACCCGCATCAAAATTTTCGTTACCCAATTTAGAGCAAACAAAATGAAGCACCATGAGAAATAGGTACTTAAGGTAGCATGTTTTAAGAAGCCTCTATCCTTCGCATTAAGATAAAGGTAGAATTTTGGGATAAAATCAAGTTACATGCGTCCCGCTAACGATAATCCACAATTTATGCAGCCTGGGATAGTAAATAGATTCCCCGCCCTGATTTAAATGAATAAACCTATGGGAGGTAAAGCAACCTAAACAAATAAAATAGATAGTGAAAACTGCCATGTACCCAGACTTTGTGGACACCCTGTATAATTACATTAGTATTAAATTATCGTTTCAGTTGAAATAAGCACACTCATATGTTTTTGTTCTTAACACAAGCTTTCTGGGTTTTTATTGTGCAAATATGTTTTTTTCGCTTTCGTATCTGGGCTTATTTGAAATCACTGAATGGGGATCCACAAAGCGTGGTGCTGTTTGATTCAGTTCTTTTAAGTCACTCAAAAAAAGGTAAATGCCAAAGTTGTCAATTTCCTTAACCTACATAGGCTACTAATTGCAGTCATCAAAAAGGTCTACAATTTTGATGCGTGTTAACAGCCTAAAAACATGAAAAACCAGTAAAGGAGTTTTTTATATTCAAGTGCGAGGCCCCGGGCATTTGTCCAGTTTGGCCAATGGTTAATCCGGTCCTGGCAATGTGTGCAGTATTTTTGATGTTTTATGAATAGAATGTTGGTCTTGCCACAACGTGCACAAATCAAATCTATAAAACAGATGAAAATTTTGTCTAAGCAGACACAAAATAGATGGAAATTTGTAATTGCAACTGTAAGGGGGAGGGTTGCAAATTGTGGTGTTATATTTTAAGGGGGGTTAAATAGTTGTGACGAAATGTGACAAGGGAGGAGGAGGGAGTAGATTTTTGCCCAAAATAGTGTGACGTCATTTATGGACAGTCCCTATGCCAATGGTTTTTGGTTTGACTCTCACCTTGCCAACTTTTGTTTTTTTTCTTTACTTTTTCAGGCTTAGGTCTTACATTTAGGGGTTAGTGTTAGGTTAGGGCTATGGTTATGGTTAAGGTCAGGGTAAGGTTTAAAGTTTCTTTTACATTTAGTTAGTTTCTTCCAAGCCTACTGCATTCTCGTCATGCATTACTGTTACGTCACAGGTGACGTATGAATAAGTTTTCAAATTTCAAGATTCACAGGCGTATCTGTAGCCACTGCCTTTATTAATTTTGATATACAAGATGCTGTAATTGGTTCTAACTAGCACTTACTTGCTTTCAAAAATGAATACCTCTTCATTATACAAAACCTCAACCTGCCTAGTAGTAAACTGCAAGGTTATGAAAAGTATCCTTGGACAATCATCATTTATTATTTCATTAAGACTGGTCAGCAGTGAAGAACTTGCAGTGCATCAATACAACAAAAACACTTTACAGTTAGTGTTATTCCTCAAACTTGCAGCAAACTTCACTTGGAGCTTTTAATTGCACTTGACTTTTCAATCACAGTAGTTTATTTGTTCTTTTCCTGTCTTTTTAATCCTTTATGTAATATAAATCATCTTTGTCTACTGTCTATATAGTATAGTTTATTTTGGACTTGTGTCTATATGATCGCGTCTGTATGGACCACAAGAGCACAAAAAATATATTTGTGCTGTGTCATTTTAACTGCAATGCTTGCAGTTATGATTTATGGCCAATGTCCTGTTGTGCCTAGTACAGTAGATGTTACCTAAATTTACCAATATCGTTGTCCTGACACTGATCTGATCATGCTTCAACTTAGAAATTAAACAATGAAGGAAATAATTTTTTTCTTTAATTTATGGGAAACAAGAAACAGCAATGGTGATGAAAAAAAACAAGAAGCAGCAACAATTTCCANCCAACAACGCTTAGAAACCTGTCTGTTATTGTGCGCTTACGAAATGTACCTTCTTGCTTGTTTGTTTTGCTTTTTGTCGTTANTTTACTTACTGCACTTCGTGATTTTCCCGAATAAACTGAACTGAACAGACGAGATCGTCACCAAGGCGACTTAGTACGGAAAGAAATTCTGCACGAGACAAAAGATCGGCAGCCACACGCTTTGTTGAATTCTTGTGTTTGTTACAAGCCTATGCATAAGTTAGAATAGAAGCAGTTTGCCCAAGTTAGAGACTAGAGAGAGAAAATAGACTAGCCGATTCGTACCGTCAGCTGCGTTCCAAATTAAATTTGTCACAACATCCAATCATTGTGAAAATGTAGGTTGAGCGCGCGGGAAATCTCGTAACCACAAAGCGTGGTAAAGAGATATAACACCATAGCAACATGCCGCGCAACATCAGCTGATTTAAGTAACACCATGCCGATTTTAATAACATTACAGTATTTGCAACGTGCTTTATCTTCAGAACTGGGGTATGTAGCTTGCAAACCTAAACATTTTGAAACTGATGCGGCCTCTGCTTATTTTATTTGGTTGTTGTGTGATGAGAGATTGGATAGGTTATGTTTGTTTAGGTAAGTTTTCATATACTGAAGATTTTCTTTTTTTTTCTATAAACAAAGAGTATTTATATGGTGCCTTGTAAAAGTCGGATATTTGTCAGTAGCGATTTTGGTTGCAGATATAAAATGGCATAACCGCAGTCGCCAAAACATATTTTTTGCAGTGAGTAATGACACCACAATGTCACTAAAAATGTTAATTGTTGCTAGCCTACGCTTACTTTCAGCCACCATCCATGATCCCTCAGGCTCTTGCAACGAGATTATTCGATTCTTGATAACGAGCTCCAGTGGGAACGAAATGTAGATTTGAACAGTTGTGAAGATAAAAAAACATAAAACATGGTAACTTTTAATCTTTATGTGTTTGAGGAAAAATTGTATTAAATTTCAACGAAAAAATCTTTTTCTATTGCATTTTTACCATTATTGATTGTGCAACGAGGTATTTTTCCACTCCGGTTATGTCAACACATATCTGTTAACAATATCTGCGCTGACAGACATCCTTTTACATTGTACTGAGTATATACAAATTAATTTAACAGAGAAAGAATAGCATTTAGTTGTGAGAGTAATTTAAACTAGGCAGTGTCTATTTTTCCACCAAGATGGCAGCAGCAAAAGGCTTGGTGGAAAGGAAGTAATTGTAACTTAAAGATAAACCTACAACCTAACCATAGCCCTAACCCTAATCCTAACCCTAACCTAATCGTAACCTCACTTAACCCTAACCTAACACTAAGCTAACGTAATGCAAAGCTGACATTATGCTAACCTAACCCTAATTCTAACCTAACAACACTAACCCCTAAATGTAACACCTAAGCGGAGCCTGTAAAAAAGCAAAGAAAAACAAAATGAAAGTCAGCATGGTGAGAGTTGAACCGAAAACCATTGGCACAGCAGCCATAACACATAACACCATGATCAGGATGTCAGCGTTTTCCTGACAAAGTGACCTTTTACTTGTATTGTATCATGCCATGAGGCCGAATTTTCGACTGCCAGCACAATAGCTCCAGCCGATCTATTGCCGCCAGAATATCACCCGTAAAATAAACACTACCTTCAAACTAAGAAAACAGCCTAGAAAGAAAAAATAGTTTAGCAGTGATAGCCTAGATCACTGGTTCTCACAGTTTTTTCTACCATGCTTGCCATAATCATCGTTTGTCCTTTTTTCAAGGGTAGTGACTATTCAACTGCCTGGCATGACAAGGTTTCAAATGAAACGTTCAGTTTGTCATTCGAATGGCTCCGATGTCGTAGCGGATGTGTTTGAGGTCTGGTCTGCCAAAGGTTTTCGGTTTGGCTCTCACCATGGTGACTTTCACTTTGGTAGTAGTGGTTGCACGTTTAAATTCATGAGACTACTTTTTCCTTTCATTTTTGAAACTTTCCAAACTTTCGGTGTAGGGGTTATGTTTAGGCATTAGCATTAAGCTAGTGTTTGGTTAGCGTTAGGTTAGTTTTAGGTTAGTGTTAGGTTAGTGTTAGATTAGCGTTAGGTTNGTGTTAAAGTTAGGGCTACAGTTGGGGTGAAGGTTAGGTTTACATTTTAAGCTTACCTTTTACATTTAGTATGTTTCTACTGTTGCAACCTCTCCGGTGGTGTTGCGTTGAATGTGTGCTTCACCATGAATGGGATGTGCGCGAAGAACGACAATATATATACGTGGCTTGAACCAGCAATAATAAGAGAGATTGTGACGCATGATCTCTATTGTTGCTTGCTGCCACAGTGCAAAGTTTTGCACACTTGCTGCTTGGGTTTCCGATTGCAACACTACCAAACCTACTGCATTTTCATCGTGCGTTACTGTCATGTTACAGGAAGCGGTCGAATAAGGTTTCAGATTTAAAGATCCGCAGGCAGTTCTGTAGCCACTGCCTGTTTCCAGCCCCCTTGACTTTAAATAGGTAAGTTAAATTAGATGGAACACTTTTCTGTTCAAAAACTTTCCATGTTGTTGAGTACGTAAGGGCTTGTGCCCCCCTTGAAATTTATTGACTCCCCCTGGGGAGGCGTGACCCCTGGTTAAGAATCACTGGCCTAGATACGTACCATGAAGTGACTGTTTTAGTAGAATACCCTTTTTTCTAAATTATTGCAGTAGCTTATATGATGAGAAAAACAAGTGAATACTATGCAGTTTGTCCATAATATAAGCTTAAAAGTTTTGAACACTCTATGTCAATATATGTTTTTATCACTGTTGGAAGATTTTTTAGTAGAAAACATGTTTATGTCAAAAATGTATTATATAGACAGAGATACACTGTAATTATTTCTTTAAATTATAAGTTTTTGATAAAACTTTTTGTAATTATATCTTTCTTTATTTCTTTAAAGTTATAAGATTTTGATAATAATTATTTTTTTAAATTATAAAATTTTGATAAAACTGTATTTTTTGAAGATAGTCTAAGACTGTGCTAGAGAAAAAGGTGCAATATAAGCCAAGGATATCTGAGATATTGTGCACAGATTCATGATGACTTAACAAAATCAAAAAACAGCATTGTGCAAAAACTAAAAATACCATGTTAAAATAATTTCTGAATATCATTTAATAATATGTTTTTCTGAATATGTAATACGTTAAATGTTTTAATTTTTAGTATGATAATCGTTCCAACTGTTTCACAAAGGTACCAACCAGTGTGAAACTCAACTTTTACAAAATTATCAAACTCAAAAATGTAAATCTTTTGTAATATTAAAACAACATTTTTTGCTATAACATCTTAATTCTTTTATTGTTGTGACTTCACTGCTCATTGCTACTCCATTTGTGTCAAACTATATCCATTAACAAAATGCACTACCAATGGAACAACGTTTTTTTGCAAAACAATAAAAGTTTGCAAACTGCCCGCTTAAAAGTGTTAAAACTAAACAAATAGTTCATTACAACGTTTTCTGTGGTATCATGTTGTATGAATTTAGAGATAAAGTGGTCAGTGTGTCATGGTTTTTAAATGTCTGATCTATTTATGAAATGAATTACTGTAAATATTATGGGACAGTTAAATTTTGTAGCACTTTCTCAAGGCTTGTCATGGTGTTATACTTGAAAAAAATTATTCTTAAGAGCTCATTGTTGTTTAATTATAGCTTGTTATTAACAACTGAGTGATAGTAACCGGACGAAGCTTAGCCGTATGTTACATGATTATGACTTGGTTTTGACTTCCTTTACTTTGAAATGGTGGAGTTGTGGTTAGTAAATTTATAAGACTAAGCTAATTTTTCACTTATTTTGGATTTTGTGCTTCGGAGAAATATAATGTTTCTTGTAATTTCATATTTTGATAATTGCTGCTACTACAAACATTGTTGTTGACTCTGAAATCTAAGTTGCTTTATATTGCAATTTGTACTAACACATTGCTACTCTTTGCATTTTATCATTGATTTGATTTCATTTACATCCCACCATTTGTTGTTTAGAACTTCTTTCATAACGCTAATGAAGAAGTGGGACAATCCATGATATTTTTATGCAAGGCTGCTACTCATTTGTGTGTTAGCAAAGCTTGCTACTGTATGCATAGAATTGACAATGAGCAAGTTGAATGACTAGCACCTACTAAAGAAGAATGACATCTTTTCAAAACAATATTTCTGTTTTACCATCATCTCCCAAGTTACCTGCTATAAACTCTGATGAAATTTCTGAGAGTTCTTCACTTTTATCTTTCAGGTAATTGTAGTAATAGCAAAGCTCATTTTTAAAAACCCTGGTTGCTACTTTAAGAGCCACGTGGATATTTTCCAACAACTTGTTTTATACATAAAATATTGCTTGATCAAAAGTATTATCTTTCATTATTTAAAGTTTGTCACATTGATTATGGTGTGAACATGGTTGATAAGCTAGAGTGTATGTTGCTGAATTACCAACACTTTACAAAACTGTGAAAAATTAGTTTCACAGCTAAAAGATGTGATGAAGTAACAAGCCATAAAAACAAACCAATGTCTTACTCATTTTTGTTATTATTTGGTTGCATCGATGAAGATCGTTCATTAATTTTCTTGCATGGCTATAGACAATCTGATTTTTAAGTTTGTCCGTTAGGCTACTTGCTGCAACAGAAGTTCCTTTAGAAAATGTAGACCAGGGGTGGGCAATTAATGTGGCTAGGTGACCACTTTGAGAAGGCTGTTTTTAGCAGAGCAATGTACCTTCTAATGGAAATAAAAGCAATTCTTGGTTCAAGTTGGCCTTAACACTAACAGTCATTGTGATAAGTTGGACGAAATTTCAGATTTAAAGATTTTTCCTGAATGATTCCACAGTCCATTAAAAACAATGTGGCAGGCCACATGTAGCCTGTGGGCCACTAATTGCCCACCCCTGGTCTAGACGTTCATTTTAATGGATGAGCTCAGTGAGTCCAGGTAAAAGTTTTGTTTCAAATAATTACTGAACTGTCTAATCAATCAGAAAGTTGACTGGGTAAGCAAGGCATGTGCATCTCAAGCTAGTAGACTAGGTTCAATACCTTCTCAAGTCATATTGAAGGCGTAGGACATAGTGCATGCAACTTACCTGTTTTGTTGTGGATAGGTGCAAAGGTAAGCTTCATGTGTGGTGGATACAGTAATTTGCTACCATTGCAGCATTCATTAAAAAATAGCTGATCCTCAACACAGAGTAAGGGTAAATCTGGAGACTACTTACTACATTCAAACATAGGCACAAGTCAAGTACAATAAAACTTTCTTTCCTTGTTAGGTTTTGATTAGCGTCAGTGTTTTTGGGCAAATTGTATTCATAGCTATTATGACGTATCTTGGTAATTAAAGTAGGCTACATACCTTTACTATTGCAACGTTATGATTGGTCTGAATCTACATTATATGGTTAATGTTTTCAAAAGCAAAAATATGCATTCTGAATTGAGTAGTATAGCAAATCACATTAGATTTCTAAAAATGATGCATACAACTCTCAAAATCCATGTATGACAATCCAACCATTCATTTCATATTTTGTCATAATTTAAGTTTGGTGTCTTTGTACCTACAAAAAAACACCTTAATCTAATTTTTCTGTCAATTTTGCTTGAATTATATTGGGTACATTTGTCATGTTAAATTTTCCAAAAATTCCCACTCAGAACAATATTTTGATTTAGCAGCAGGCATGTTTCTAGCACATAGATAATATGAAGAGCTTTTCATCTTTGTTAAAGCTTGCTTGGAGATAATTGTCAATGCAAGAATGAGGCTGCTTTGCAATTCTAGACATCTGGGCAGTAGTGTTTTACATGCCATTTTAAAAAATAAGCTCAAGTCAAACAATTCAAATTTTGTTTTGATACCAATTGTCATGCTTAAAATATGAGAAAAATGTAAAGGCTTATCTATCACAGACATTCCTTGCCATGGATTGGACCTTTGAGGAAAAGATTGAATCACAGTCTTGGTCAGCATGGCCAACCTGAAGAAGAAGATTTGGCTGAGTTGGTAAAAGAGATGACCAAGGTGATGATATCTGCTCTTCAGCCAACAGTTTCCAAGCAGGTCAGCTAAAAAACGTAAAGAAGCATTAGGTTTTTTTATTGCAACTTCTTGTTTTTTTGCGTGTCAGATAATTTATGGAATTTTTATCATAAATATTTCAAGTATTAGGAAGCATAATGATGATGCACAGTTTATGATGTGGTGATATGTTGCATGCAAAATATTTATGATACTTGGGTTTTTGTTCAGTGGCCAACTGTATAAAATTGAAATTAGTCTTGTTTTTTATGGTTTTGATGTAGTTCATAATCAGCTGTATTGCTTTTTGCCACATAATTAAACCTAAACAATATTTTTGTGGATTTTGTTATCTACAGGCATGGTTGAATTTAAATTACATTCTCACTTCAGTTCAGCCATATAAAGACTTTCTTGATTCTCCTGCAGTGCAGCATTATGTGGAAAGACTATGTCATTATTATTTTTCAAATATGGAAAAACTTTTTGATGTTCCTATTATTGACAGCCTCAAAAATGTGAGTATTCAGTGTTTCATGTCGTTGTTTTTGAACATGGTGTTGTGCTTTCAATATCAGTTGAATTCTTAAGGGTTTTATTTATGTTTTAATATTTTTATTTGGAGTGAGTCTTGTCTCATACACAAACTCCATATCATATAAGTTAAAAGAACACAAGAGTGAAAAAATACTTGTACACAATGCTTCATAGGGTATTGGTTAATTGGTACATGTAGTTGATAGTAAAGAGGTACAAACATCTAAACAAGGCACCAGCAGCTACTGCATTTGGTCATCATCATACAGAAGCATCACAAATCTGAAAAAAAGTATTATAAATAAGAGAAAAATGGGGATTTGTAAAAAACATGAGATGACTAAAGTGAGTGAATAAAAATTTTATATGAAAATGTTCATGAAATATCTTGAAGAAATAGTTAACTTGATTTAAGTGAACACTTGTGTTCCTGGGATGCAATGAAAAATTCAATCGATATTATTGTAAGGAACATGGAGCCATTCATTTTATGTATTTGCCGCAGACTCATGATTCACATCACAAGGGCAATTGAATAACACAAAAGCACAGAAATGGTTAGCAATAATGCATTACAGAGTAGGTGTTAGTACACAATGAATATTAAGAGGAGTAAAACACTTTTCAGCACCCCAATTATAACTTCATTCACTCATCGTCATACAGAGGTCTGGCAGTGGAAGAGAAATAAAGGCATTCTAGCATCAGATTTTGAGGTAAGCAGCTAATAGAAATAATAATTGGATTGAGGAAGGTGTCTGAAAGACCAGTACCCCATTTCACTTGTGTGGTCAGATTCCAACACCAACTCACCACCAGTTTTACACATAGGCACATTGTGCTTAAATAGTTTTATAAACAATTGGTTATAGTTAATCCTGTCAAAAGTCTTAGATGCATCTCAAACAGCTTCTAGGTTGTCATAGTGTAATAAATGTTAGCATTTAGTGAAATTAGTTGTTGATTATATAAGTTTTTATACCTGCATGCAGACGTTGGGCATGTGAAGATATTTTGTTGGGTGATTATTACAGACTAAGATGGATACTTTTGTATGAGGATATTAAGGCTAAATCTTTAAATGTTTGATTTATACAGTTATGTTGCCAAGTAGAACAGGGTCTTTTTCTTCAGATAGCACCAAGTATTAGTGCCTTTGTTGTCATTATTTACTAATTTTTCAGCAAATAATCTCCCAGCCATGTTGAATGCAACAAGCCATATCTATATTTTTACAGACAATTCTCACACTTCTACTTTTGGCACAGTACCACTGTGTATATATTTATATTTGACTTCAGTTTGACCTTTTGTGGAATGGTTTGAGTGTAAGCAACGAGCACTTAATTTATTAATGTTTGATCTACACCATGATCTGGTCAGATAGGCTCATATTTCCCCAACTTTTTTAATCACAAATCTGAAACTGGTCAACCTTGAACTTGCTTGCCTGCAGGTGTTTCCAAAAGCTCTTGACTATGCACAAACACGACATGGTAATGACACCACTGGTTGTGGTGGGAAAGTAAAATCACAGATGGTGTCACAATCACTTGATTTCTCCCTTTCATTGCCACCAGCAGGTATGTCTCATAAGAGTGAAATTTGCATTAGAAGTTGTTGAGTGCCATTTTCAGTGTTGTATCTGGTAAGCAGTGCATATTTTTTGCAATAAGCAAATGACTTGCCTTAACATGTACATGTCATGGCGTAGTTGAAAGTTTGATAAAATAGTAATTGTATTTAGCATTTCGTTAATTGACCAATTAAGAAAGATTATGTTATTTGCTTTTGTTCGAGTTTACAGAGAAAGTTTCAGCAACAAAATTTGCTGCATTCTATTACCAACATTTGGCATGTTTGTATGTATAGATATGACACATTTATATACATATTTACTATTGAAAGAAATACTGACCTGCTTAATTTTTATTACTTAATGTACTTATGCCATTGCTCACTGAGTAAATCATTTTGCTGCTACTACTGCACTTGTTCAAGTTAGGTTGTCCATGGAAAATAGTCAAGCATGATATTTGCACGAGAAAGTAGTACATTTAGTCTGTGTGAAAAACAGTTACAATGATTGTAACCTTTTGTTGTTACACTGATTGTCTTTACTAGTCAATTACACAGCAGTCTTTTTGTGACTTGCCATAACATGTACAGGTCATCACAGAGACTCGTCAGTGACAATAACTTCCAACAAAGGAGTTAGTGCATTGTTAACCTGTCATCCATTGAACAGCTTTTACCATTCCATTTCTTAGATAAAAATGTTAAAGTAAATTGATTTCTTGATGTTGGGGTCATTCTAACATTTTTTGAAGGTGGAAAACTATTTCGGGATAAATATTGATCATTAATTTGTAGTTTTCTTTGTATATGCTTTACTGAACATTTTCCTGTCTAAAATCACAATGTCGAGGTTGAAGCGTGTCAGGTCTCAGCTGTAACACTGGTGAATCTCAGAAGAATACACTTTTGATTTTTCTCAAGAATATTTTTAAACTGATATGCACTATTAAATATTTATGGACTTGCTATATACCAGTATTTGTGAAATGAATATATGAGGTTGTTGGAGTAATAGACATCTGCAAACTTTTGCTTGAGTTCAAATTTGATTCCATTCTCTTTTTTAAACTGTTAATGTTCTTTCATGTACTGTACCTATTATTTCTATGAAAAGTTCAATCAGTTTAATCACCATTGTGCTTTGACCAATAATATGATGTTTCTATCACTACAAAATAATTAATAGCATCCAAACTTACATTTCGGTAGAAACTGTTCAGTCACGAAATTGTGAGGGATTCATTTTGCAAGTTATCTGTTATGAAAAGACTATTAATGTCCATGCAGCAGTGCCATGGGTCTAGCGGCGTGTTTACTATCTTTAGGTGTATTTTTTAACCTCAATGCTTTTGTAATTTATGCAAAATAAAATAGACTGTTCTTCTGTTGTTTATCAAAGTTTAAAACGACTTTTGAATAAGACTAGAAGACGCCTTATGTATATACACTTTAAATATCGTAACATAAACTCTGCAAACGTCATAACGTCTGATACTTTGCTGTGAAATGATTCCTTTCGATAGGTACTGCAGTTTAACATGTAAAGATCTTTTTGCAGATTCGGAGAAAACACCACCCCATCAATCTCTACCTGACGGTCAAAATCCCTACTCCCTGCTTAGGAAAGGCGGCGAACCAGAGCGACACTTCAGGCGCAAACATCTGAAGCTGAGAAACTTGAAGTATGAGTCGGGTGTGCCATTCACTGAACACTAGGTTTATGTTTTCTCAGTTGTAATAGGAGGTTTTGCGTCATTTCCTTATCAACCTTTGAATGATTTCAACGTCAGAACTGATTTGGTGAATGCGGTATGCTGTAGCATGTTTTTGTGTGTGTGATGTTTCCTCTCCATTTACACATTTACTAGAAATCATGTGCGTTTAAATCTAGTTTTGTTTATCCTTGTTATGTTTCTTGAGTTGTAACAGTTAAATCTTTTGTCATAAGTTTTTAAATGGTTGAAAATAATCACATACAGCAGTCAACCCTGCTTAAAAATGAGTATCTGTTTTAAATTTTCTCTTGCATAATGTCAAAGACAGTAAAGTTTTTTTGTATTCGCTTTGTACTTTGTCACAAGTGGTCTGCGGCACCTGCCTCCGCCTACTCTACACGCCGTGGGCCACGCGGCTACTTTTGCAGTGAATACTGCACTGGTGGCAGGCTAACTGCATAGCTTTAAATCTGAAATGGAATGAAGAATCATTAGAAAAACTGCAAATTGTGCAATGCATATCGATATTACCAGCTGCAAAAATAATTATTTATTTTGAATCTTCTGAGAAGAATGCAGTGCACCACGTTATCCATTTTTGCGTTGTTCTAAGGCATTTAATTGTTTCTCCTAAGGACGTAACCGCAGTGACGCACGACGTTTTCCGTCGTTCTGTTCAGGGGCATAACGAGGGGTGGCAAGTGGGGCACAATTCCCCAGGCGCCGAGTCGCCATGGGGGCGCCAAATCACAGCGGGGGGCGCCGAAAAGTCCAAACAATGTCACAAGTACTTTCTTCAGTGCAGTGCATTAGCTTCCGCAAGACCTCAGTTTCGAACATGGAGGGCGCCAAACTTGCTTCTTGCCCCGGGCGCCATCTAACCTCGTTACGACCCTGGCTCTGTTCAAGTTCATTTCCGTCAACAGAGATGGAAGGAATTTCTGCCGATCAAACGTAAAAACAGTGTCAACAACTTGTGCCGGCACCCGTTTATTTCTTTCCACTGTCTTTAGTTTTAGTTTTTTTGTCTATATATCTCGAAAATTCTTCGTGAAGATAACGTTCATTTTGTTAAACAATGCTACTTATCGCGATGACATGACAGCGCACCATCTTTCTCTGTCAAATCGACAAAATCGTTATTAGTGAAAACGGCACGAGCCTTCCTAATAATTTTCCACGAACGATTCACCAGCTGCTTCAAACGACTGGAAAATTGCAAGGTACACAGAAAAAGCCTTTTATATCTACCTTATTAACAGAAAGCCAGGGAAATCCTTCAAGTAACGAGGAAGCAAAAAATGTTAGCTACGGATCTTTCTACATGTAAAAGTTTTGAAAAGCTTTCTTGTTAGGAAGAATAAAAAAAACTCTATCTTCAACAGTATCATTTCAACAAACGGCGTGGATAATGTGGCTCACTCACGCTGTTTACTGCATTTGCACAAAAACTTGGTTGTTTAGGATTTTAAAGGTGAGACTGAAATGAATCTTTTGAAACCACGTTTGTAACAGTAGGAATTTTTATTTTTCAGCTACCAAGTTAAACTTCAATGCCTTATTGGGGGAACTTATATCAAATGAGCAAATACAAAAACGTTTTTTTCTGTTGGAATCTTTTTTAGATCAACTGGTGGCTCTTCGTCTAACACAGGCCTGTAGCCAGGTTTTGAGAGTTTCGGGGCAAAATACATTTTTGGGGTCAAGATTTTTGTTTTTATTATATATTTAAAACAAATTTTTCTGGGCGCAACAAAATTTCGATTGGCACAAAAAATATGGTGAGGCACTGCCCCCAAAGGCCTTCCGTGGCTACGGGCATGGTCTATAAGCATCCTGAAAAGTGGACCAGTTTTGAAGGTAGTCAAAAAAATTTTCAGACAGGGCGATAATGACCCAATGCACTGCACGCGGAGGTATGCGAAGCATGATTTTTGATGCTAACATTATCACCAAATTTTCTTGAGCATACTTGTTGAGGGTGCTCCATCAGAAAGTTTGTTCGATTGTCACATGGAGGTCGCGACACAACCTCACCATTAACTTCTTTCGTAGAAGCACTGTTTTTATTTCAGAAACTCCGCAGAAATAACCAACTTCGACAAAAAATCAAAAGCATACCATACTTATCGTGAGTAGTACTGAACCGATGACAAAAGAGTAGGATGCTGTTGACAAATTCCTGAAAAAGTATTTCCCAGTCTTTACGTACTTGCAGCCCCATGAGTGCATTATTTATTTTCTCGTCGACTCCAACCCCGGAATTGTTGAGTTTGAGAGAATTCAATATTCTTGAAAGTCTGATGCGATGTGAAATTTGGAATTTTACGATAGAAGTTAGCGAACTAAAATCATCTTAATAGTACATTGTTTCCTTCACCGATACCAAAATATTGTTGACCAGTGTTCTTGTGCAAGAAGAGCCTGTACCGCTCGGAACCCTTGTTGGGAGCCACTGCTTTTGAACAAACGAGACATGATCGAAAAAAGACCTCTCTTTAATTGCTAAGGAAAAAAAGGAAGTTCTCCATAGAATCGTTGACAACCTGGCATGCAAGCAATTAAGGACGCTGCAATAACCGAAAGGTGTGGGGGCATAAGAAAAACTGGGGGCACCGCTCAGCGTCGTCTCCTCAACTGCATTCACGGACTCTCAACTGCATTTCCTGTTTGGGGTTTATATTAACTTGCACAAGTGTTTATTACAGCACAATTTCCCCTAAACCTTGTTTCGCAAACTGCTGCAAATTCCCAGACACCAAAATAGCCTATTTTCTCGTGGCAGTTTTGACTGAAAACCATCCTGGTCAGTAATTGCGACAGTGGCGCCCGATAAAGGATCAGGCGTAGCTTGTAATGGCGGGTCAACCCTTACATGAAGGTAGAAAATCCGAATCGTGATTATCGACAGACCAGTGCATCCGTTTCTGCATGACACCACGTTACAGCTGGAATAGAGCACAATTAAATTTTGTACTCTGCCACCATCAGCGCTTTCCAGCATTTCATAAGTTTGAGCACCATAACATGATGAAACGCTGCAGTGCAACTTAAAACAACGATGCAGGGGAAATGCCCCCGTCAAACCCATGTGTTCCGCCGTCCCTCATGCAAGTCTACGAAAACTTGCCGGTTGTTTTCGTGGTTTTATACATGGTACATTCTTCTCTTTAAAATATGAGCTGTGGTTCGTGTATCCCTCCTGGCTATGCTATTGTCTGAGAGTATAAGGGCTTGATGTAGTATTTTCCCGGGGTGAGAGAGACGCATTTATACTATTCCGAAGTAATAATAGTTTCCTGCTTTTATATCTATCCACTCAGGATCAGTTGAAGAAATTCTGCGAAATATATGTCCATTTTGTTGGACAAATTGACCATTGTAACTTCTTCGAGAAACTTCTTCATGATTCTATTATTTTGATTTTAAGGCGTACACAGTCCACGAAGCAAATTCGTTGTTGCATTGACGCTTGAAAGAATTGCAAAACGTTTTTTTCATCAGACAATCTGTGTGCTTTCCAGAAGTTTTGTACTTCTCTTCATACCATAACCAGTTTTTTTCGTAGAACTGTTATATTGAGAAGTCCTCAAACGTATGCCGGACAACTATCCAATTGGCGTAGACAAAAATGTCACTCTAAACCAGTGGTTCTCAACCTTCTTTTGGCCCATGGACCATCTTTTCAAAAACAATATCAGATGGAGCACTTTGCTATGCTGGCACCTCATGAAAAACTAGTCGAAACAGTATTGCACGTATAGGTCAGTGAATTCAAGGGCATGTTCAATCTTAGCCTCAATAAAAGAACCAAGTATATATACAACTCTCTGTGGACCACTAGAAATGCACGGCAGGTTGAGAATCACTGCGCTAAACTGACTGTTCTAAGTTGCATAGAGACTTATGTGGCCCTTCTTATGTGCGATGCAGTGAACACCTGCCTGCTGTTGCGATGGAAACGGCGGCCATCGAAGCGGTTTGGAAAGAAGGGAAGAGTGCCACTGTGACCGCGATCGGTGTTGATCTGCCCGGAGCGGAAGCAGTTTCTGATCGTGCGTCCAGGTATGTCGCTGCGTGACACACTTGTCAAATGCACTAATATATCGCTATGAACCGAATGAAAGGCACGGAATATTAAAATCAGAGCAAGCGAAGAAATGTGAAAGTCTCAAGGATTTTAACATTGCGGTTATGCTTTTGTTTTCAGCATCGATTCTTTTGAATCGACGCAGCACGCGATCGCATCGGATTTTGCTACAAAGAAAACTACGGAGTTTGTTGCGATAACTGGACGGCAAGCTGTGGAGCTTTTTCTAAAACACAAGCATTTGCACAAAATAAGGTTCATTTACCTCAACCGGGCAAAGACGAAAGATTACAGGTGTGTTAAATTAAAGCTATTAAATTTGATACTTCTGTGTTTGCTTCATCAAGCCATTGTTTCACATCCCGTAGCCCTTGTTTGAAGTGTCGACCACTTTTCGCCTAAAGCAAGCAAAGCGTAAGTAGCATGGTAGTTGCTTTCTACGTGCAGAAAGCTTTTTAACCAGCTTTGTATTAACTTTTGAGTACTCCACATCCTCTTCCACGCTATATTGTTTTTGCTTAGGCCGTACGAACTAGTGTCGGTTCCTCGGGAAAAGCTGGAAAAAGAACATTACATTTTTTCAACGTTCGGTGTTCTACACGTGTACCCTGACGGCAACCACTCCGAAACTTTCACGCTTGCTGATTGGAACAGAAACGCGGTTCTGTGGGGTATACTGCGGCGTATTCCTTTCTTCAAAAATTACCTCATCAGAAAAACCTTTTCGAGGTGCTACGATGTGACGAGCTTGCAAGTTCTTGTTGGACATTGTGTGAAATACTGGAAGAGCTAGTGTTTTTGTTGTTCAGCTGAGCATTTGCCATTAAACGAAAGCTATTTTCGTGTCCTGTTGCCCAACGCGTACCACAGCTCATAGATGCTATTCGAACACCCGATTGGCGATTGACTGACTGCTTGCTTTTTTTATCCGCATCGTCTTCTAAATCTTATTTTCTGCACATTCGAAGCGACGCGGAATCTCTTAACATATCTTGACAAGCTGGCTCGTTTCAGATGGTGGCGAAACACGAAGAGGATTAGGTTCGAACGGACGAGAGCCATGTTGGCGCCAGTGCTTTTGCACGCGGTGCCCGACTTTGGCTGCGCTTTACTCCACGTCTTCCGCTTGATGTACGAGCTGTCCGAAGTCCGCTTCTTGCCTGGACCGCCGGTCGTCGCCCTGCAGTATACAATAAAGGAATTTGAATCGGACAGTTACAAGTAAGTGCGACGTTTCATCCTTTGCCTGCAGAGTCGGCGAAATCAACCTATGAAATTGCCACTTGTGTTCGCTGATTTTTGTTACGGCCGTGATTGCTTCCTGCTCGAGTTTTCTAAGAATTGCTTAAGTCAGGGAGACTCAGTTTTGTCACGAAAAAATGTTGGAAAAACTGAGTTAAACTGCTACGCAAAGCATCTCTGTTCTCGTTGCTGTTGTAACAAAAGACAAAATTTCTCAATGGGTATGTCACTTTTGTGAAAACTCTTCAAGACTTGCTCGCACCAGGTTTCAAAGCAGGAAGTTCTCCATATCGACATTGGACAAAATGAAGAATTATTCAGTTCTAAATAATTTGTGGTTCGCAGAACCTTGAACTCGGTAGATTCAGTTTCGCTAGCCTTTTGTTTTTTCTTTGACTACCGACCACGAAGCTTAGCTTCACGACATAAGAAGTTGAATGGCTCCTTTATCCCTATAGGCCTAAATATCAAACGGTGTCTGTTCAAAACAGACCTGTTCATAACAGACCCTGCACTCATAACAGACCACTCGAAACCGACCACGTTCATAACAGATCCGTTCATAACAGACAATGCTAATATGTCGGGTCTGTTATGAACGTGGTCTGTTATGAACGGGTCTGTTATGAACGTTGTCTGTTTGAACGGGCTTGTTATGAACTGGTCTGTTTTGAAAGGGAACCATATCAAACAAGGCTTGCATCTTTGCAAAATTATCATTTTCCCAGAATGAAAATGTCTCTGTGTCAGCTTTCTTTCAAGATTTTGGTCCCCGAATTTGGTCTGATATTCCTGAAAATTTGGAATCTCTCTCGCCTTATTAATTTGCAAAACAATATAAAAACGTCCTGCAATCTTGTCAAAATTCTTCTTGATTTTCGTTTCATGCTTGTCACTTTTCTGTAATATTTTTTGACGCCACTCTTTTCCCTTACATCTTTTACCTCTGCAATTGCTCACCCCCTATACATAGGCATGCTTTTCTCCCACTGTTTTTTTGTTGTTTTGTTTACTTGTTTTATCTGACGTTGATTCGATGCATTTTGTTGCTTTTCGTTTACTAATTGTGAAACGTCTTCAGTTAAAAACTAATTTGTACTAGCAACAGTGCTGGCTGAGAACTTGACCCGTATGGTCATTTGCCAAGACGCCAACGTGATACGTGATTCAACATGTTAGAATACAATCATTAATTTGTGAAACCTGAAGGTTTTAAGGTTTTGTATTCTCATCAAAATGAAATTAATTTCTGCTCTTTGATGTTGTTGTTTTTCCTCTTGCTGCATTTGAGTTACTTCGTGATTTGAGTCACTAAAATGCATGAATAAACCATTACCAAACAACAGTAGATCTTCAGTGAAATACATTTTGTGGTAGTCTTTTATCACAAAATTTGCTGCCACAGTCTTTTTAATAGAACATGAAGTCAATCAAATTTTGGCCTTCAACACCAGTAAAAAAATAGAAAATCAATACAAAGTTGAAACGAATACTCATATTCTAAATACTTAGTGTTTTGCACAAACCAAGCTTATCTGTGATACGATTTCTTACGCTAAGCAACAATACGGAACAAGAAAGATTTTTGAAGAAATTTTATTCGTAAAAAACAGTTTATGCTCGTTAATTTTCTTGAAATATTGGTTGCGTCAACCGAGTTTACTTTCCCGAAATTGCCATATGTGCAAGAAGCGTTCGTACAGCTTCCAGCTGCGGTTCGATGAAGCAGCTTAGTAAAGAAATATTTTCGATGCAATATTTAGTGCATTGGAAGAGGAAATACAGAAGCATTTTTAGGCATTGTTTTTTTATTCAATCCGCATGTTTTCTCAGAATCAAGCTCGAAGTCAACCGCGTACTTGAGATGTTTTTCCGATACTGCAAGAAAATTGTTGAAACAACAAGGGAGTCTTGCTTCGAACAGCTCAAGTTCTATGAATATCAGGTACGCGAATTTTGCAAATATCGTAAAGTGCGGTCTATCAGTCAGTACCTGCTGAGCGCTTTTATTTTCCTTTCTCAGTTGTACGTGTGCAAAGTTTTTACAAGTTGTGCGATATGCTGCATTTGTGTGGCGCGTAAATGGGCGTATCTTATCCAAACAAACCTAGTACTGAATTAATTGTTTCGTTTTGGGGTGCCACGTGATCATTTTTCTTAGCTGTATTTCTTCAGGAATTGCAACAATTTTAATTAAACGCGCGTTTACTGATTTGATTTCAAGAGCAGAACTCAACAGATTTCTGATAATGAAGTTCAAGTGCTAAGGCTGGACATTTTCACTTGATTTTACAACGTAGATAAATTATAACGAGTGTCGATATCAAAATCCGTGGATTAAAAAATCATGAATTTTCAAAATTTTAGTCTGTTCGTGGCGCAAAGTTTTACTTTCAACTGAATAGCATAAATGATCGTGAAAATTAGTTGTAACTCTTGTACTTCTTTGCATTTCAGACTTGTACTTTCTATTTTACTGTAACTTTTGTAAAGTTCCAGTTGCTTGTCTTCGTAATAATTGTTTAGAGTGAGAGCCCTAATAGGTGCGCGTGAGGTTCCAGACAAAATATTTCGATTATTATCTTTCTAATATTATCCCCATTTCCTTCGAAAGGTTTCATTTTGCTTGCCAGTTTTTGAGAGGAGGCGCATTTCTCTGATTGCAGGCAAGACAAACGAAGCCGCTGTTCGTCAAGGAATCGCTTTACTTGCAACGAAGGAAGCGACAACTCCGAGCGAAGAAGCTCCGCATGGCCCGCGTCATATCGCGCCGAGTCCCGGCCTTCGTGACCCTGATCGACCAAGCCATCGCTGTCCAGCTGGTCGCCATTGTCAGGGCTGCTGTTACTCAGTAAGACTGCATTTTGCGGTTTGCGCTCGCTCTGTACGTGTCGCCCGACCATCAAGCGCGCGTTGTGTGGGAGGAGCGCCTTGTCTTCGCAAAGAGACGTTACCTGATATCCGTTAAGCGCTGACGAGCTGCTGTGACGAACGTTGCTGGCATTGTTCATTGGATCTATTTGTTTGTGTTTTGAAAAATGCCGACTGTGAACTCTCAGCGGCGGCCTTCTCGACCTCTTTGATGTTTGAAATGGTTTCGAACTTTTGTGAGGTCGTGGTGATTTTTTTGTTACAGTTTCGTCGACGATGTCCTTACAATGCAAGAGGACGATGACGAAGTGACCGTGGAGACCTTGTCAACCGCCACTGAAAGCATGCGCACGAAAGGTATTCCAGTTCGGCTTATTGTTGTTGACTTGAGCCTCATACCTTAAGCTAGGGACAGCCTTTACGCGTTACAGTATATGTTACCTTAACTGGTATTAAGAGATCATGGTGGAAAATTTCAAATAGACACAACGGTTTTTCCCCTGACGCGAAGATTGCCCGGATGTGAAATTCTCGCCACTTTTTTGATCAGGTGTTAACGGCCAAAATCTTGTAACGCGCTATGGCTCCTTATCCAGTTACTAAAGAATGTTGTTTCTGGATCAAAACTACTCATCATCAAGGATTGCGTTCATACTGCTTTAACTGAGACCGGTCTTGCATTCATTTCACAGTCCAGCCAATCAACGCGACGAAACATTCGTATGTTGTTATTTTAACTGCCTGATTTGTTGTATTTTTGTTGCTGACGCTCCGTGCTGCTATCTTCCTTGCAGCATCCGACAGCAACAAAGAACAAGTCGAAATTTTCAAGTCGGTTTTCGCCGCCAAGTTTGTCTTCAACAAAGAAACCCACCAACTTGAGATGCATCCGTCTTTGAACGAGTGAGTGTGACCTGTGACGAATTGCAAATGATATGCCTCACAACGAACATCGTTAACGACACACCACTTTTGGAAAGGTTCAATTTTCAGCTGAAGGAAAGCAAATGTGTAGCATTGCATTGATCTAATGGAATGGTCAACGTTTCTTACTTTGTCGATGCTAAAACCAACGATTCATCAGGCTAAAAAGGTGGCTTTGCGTTTAAGGCGACGAGCAGCTTTTTTGATTCATAACGGGAGTTACAGCTGTTTCTTGCAAGGTAAATGCAGCTGAAACTGCGAGATGACTTTTGCTGGAATAGTAAGCGGGCATGTGTGCGCAAAGCTTAAAAAATTTGACCCTTTATTTCGCGTTGGATAGCGCATGAGTTTCTCTGTGCGTCATTTTCAGCGGGTTAAGCAATTGCCAAGCAGAATATTCTAACGAAAAAGCCAACTCGGGTGGTCAGTTTAAGTTCTCGTACAAGACCCAATTACCTGGTGACAAGCAGGCAAGCAACCAGCCAGTAAACACAAATCATATGCGCATAGGCGAAGCCAGGGGTTGGCTAGGGAGCCATGGACCCCCCAAATTTTCGGAACGTATAGCCATTTTGTGCTTTGAGAGGCGGTATCCCAAACAAAGCAGTGTTATTCGCCTCAAATCAAGCATTTTGGATCCCCCAAAGTTTTTGGCCCCTCCCAGGTTTTTGGGCTGGCTACGCTACTGCATATGCGCTCGTGAGCAATAATTTTCGGTTGTCATTGTTTAAGTCAGAGGTTTAACGAGTTGGTTTTGTTAATATAATTGGGATAAATTCAGCGGCCCGGATTAAAGAGCTTATCCAACGGGCGGTAGTTTGCCCATGCCTGGCTAAGTTACACTTCGAGCCTTTCCACAACGTTTGTAGATTTCGAGCTGTCATGAAAGAGTCGATCGATGGCATCCTCCGTTTGCTGTGCGACCGGTCATGCACCATGCACTCTATGTCCAAGTCCAGCGACCCTCAGCGGCCCGGATCAGCTCCGGCCAAGTTTGACTCTGCCCAGTCGGATCCGGATGCATCATCCCGAAGCTCAGTTTCCACATTCGCGTCCGATTTTCGTTCTTCTCAAGCTGACGAGGAAGAGGAGGCAGAAGATGAGAGAAAAGAGGTACGCTGCTGTTGTACAGCAGGTTGTATTCAAGTGAATCGAGATTTTTATTCTTCGATTCTCGAAAAAGTGGAATCAAATGCATTGACAGCAGCATTTATTGCAAAGGAAAAATTAAAGATCCTGTAACTTTATTCTAGCGTGTTTTCGGTATTATTTTGAATGGTTTTGTGCCAGTTTTCTGACTGGGTTCTTAAAAGTGATTTCTTATTAAAAAATTGTTGATTGATTCGACCGCGTCGTCTTTGTGGTTACTAGTTGCTTAGCAACTCTTGCCAGTTCACTTTCTGAGGGTGCGCCACTGATTAGGAAACTTGTACTGATATTAATTGGTCACAAACAAATGAAACCAGTTGCTAGAATGTAGCACTCTTAAACCTTAAACTAGACAACTTTTAAGAGTTAGCATAATCCCAATAGATTCGTGATAGCCTTGCTATTTAAATACAATTAGCTTTTTACTTCTACCGATGCCTGTTCTGTTTTTGGTTCTTGCGAGACGCTGTTTTCATCAAACAAACCACTGCCCGATGAAAGCAAACCTTAATTTTTTTGAAGTCCCGCAGAGGTGTGTTACACGTGTTTATACTGATCGAATCATAGAAATTTTATTCTAGCATTTTGTTTCCTCCTTGTATAAAGCGCCGTGACGTTACCAGGCAGATATTCAGAATTGGTCGAAACTAACTTTTAGCTTTAATTGGATTTCTTATAATGTTCCATTTCTCAATTTTCAGCTGATCACTGTCACGCCCCAAGTTGAACAGCAATTGCAGTTGGAGGACATAGACACTGCTCCGCCTCTCAACGGTGAGCCACGACGTTTGGTTCATGTGAAAAGTCGCTAATTTATCCGGTGAAGACTTTACCTTAGATTATAAGTCTCCAAACTTTTTTGTCAGACTGCCAGATAAGCTATTACACAACAGGTCGAGGGCCGGACATCTTACGTAATGTGATTGTTTCGGGGTATGTTACATTCTGCCAAATCAACAAAGTTTTCGTAAATATATTATGCTTTCATTATGGACAAAATAGCTTTGCAGGCCAGATTGAGTGGCTTCGCGAGCTGGATTTGGCCCGCGGACCGTAGTTTGGAGACCCCAGCCTTAGATAACTGGGTCCAAGCACTTTAAGTTTTACGAGAGTTGTTTCAAACGTCGAACCTTTTTTATCGCGACACGGAAGTCACTGCATTCAGAAGGAAAATTAATGAGTATGTTTGCTGCGCACTGTCAGTGTCAAAATGTTTTCTAAAAAAGTTTTTATTTATGAAGGTTTTCAAGCAAGCTGTCCGATTGCTTTTGCTATAATCTCAGACATTATACAGCTTTTTTTCTGTATTGTTGGCGTAGATGATATGCCGTACCTGGTCAAGGCCCCGTTCAGGTAAAGATATGCCTATCTTTACCATGAAAACTGGGGTTCTACTTTCTGCTACAGCAAAATTCCAGCTAAACCCGGCCTGCCTCTTGTGCTTTACCACAAAAATTTTTTGTGAAACTTTTTCATGGTGGTAGTCTGATCAATTAAGGTCTATTGATTTCAATTTTACATCCACACCGGTAGAGTGCGATGTGGCTAAAATTGCTTCTCGTATCTTAAATTTTTTCGTTGTCGTTTTACCGCAATATCTTCAGTCAGCCTCATACAAAAATTGCCAGTATAAGTGGGTCGCAAGCTGAAAAACGTTGGGAAGCATTGAGTTAATGGATGCTTTTACTAAATTTGACCGTTCCGTTTCCAAGAGTAGAACTTGTTTACTGCGAAATTCGCAACTGAAGTTTCGGTGAAGTTCAACCCAATGTCTGCACATATCAAAGCGGTCATCTGCAACAGCGGCAATGTGTTCGGTAGGCAGTTCACATTTTTTTCATTCCTGCAGCAGTATGTGTTGCTGTGGGACCCATAAGAATTTAACAGTAGTAAGAATACCAGCGCCTTTGACCGCTGCGCACATGTTATTCTTGAAGGAAATACGCGTATGAACTGACAGTATTGTGATTTCAGCTTAAGTAAATATTTTCAATATTGTGCTTTACTCCCCGTTGTTCGTAGCGTTATATTCACCCTTTTGCATGGCCAAAGTAAATGTGCTCCCCGGTCAATCCTACTGATATTTCCAATACAGTCTTGACCGAGCCGAAGGTTTCCGTGCAAGAACTACCCACGAAGGACGACGAAAACGACTTGGTGGCAACTCCCGACATGGTCGTGCGCCCCAGTCGTAGCGGAATGTTGGGTTTGGTGGTTGGTGGACGAGCCATGCTGGGGTTCCACAGCCCACTCGACCAGAGCACACTTATGGAGAAGATCTTGGAAGATCCTGAGGTTTTTTTTAAAGAACCAGCTATGCTTTATCTGCTTTTTTTATGCTACCCTGTGCGTTAAAACATGAACATAGCTATCTACCAGAAATGGCTATTCTAGTCCCGATGCGAATCCTACAAAAACATAAAACTTGCCTTCCATATTTTCCAAAAATGTGATAATCAAGCTCAATTAAATTATTGAGTTTTTCCTTTCAGCTGATTTACCTTGGAAATCGAAACGCTATTAACAGAAAACGCATTGCATTGGAATTAAGCCTAATTGTGCTACATTGCAATATATGCGAGTTAATCTGTGCGAACTGCGACATTAGAAACCTGCGTAGTGAAAGAAGCTCTGAATTTCATGCTTAAGCATGATGGAGAATGTAGATGTGTCGCTTGAAGATTGAAAATAGATTGAAATTAAAGCCCAAATAAAGGCCAGCTTATATAAACCAACACAAACTACGTACCGTACCTTGGATTGTAATTGTCAAACGTTCGTAAACGCTTTCAAAATGAAACAGACTTGAAATGACAGCCAATGAATGAAACGTGCTGTGGCGTTTCGTGCAATTGCAAAAAGTGAAAATTTGCAGATACTGTCATTCGTGTATTCAACTAATCAAAACGATGTTTTTTGTGCTTTTTTTAAATCTGTTTGTTATTGGCAGTGAAAACATGCAACGTTAATCCAAATATATCGCTTTGTGCCATATATTTGGATTTGCATGTAGGATCTCAGTGGTCTGTTGAAAAACTGAAATTATAGTTCAGTCACGTGTTTCTCTCAGAACAACCACAACGCAACAACTTCGCAAACGTCATGCAATGACTTTAAAGAGCTGTAACAGTCGTGAAATGGCGAAGATAAGTTTAAATCTTCTTTCGTCCACTTGTGTGCGACCCGTTCAAAGTATGCAGGGCGCAGATTCTGTCTGAGCAACGTCACGACTGAACCAAAGTCACTTGTCCTCATTTTTCCGCTCAGATCTACGGGGCGTTGAAGAAACAGGCTGAGCTCGTCCAGTCTGCTGTGAAGGAGGTGGCCGCGTTCTGCAGCGAGCAGAACGAATGGATCGTTGACATACGTCGCTTCACCTCATCGTGGAGCGATGCTGAGGCAGACAAGTGGAAAGGCCAGCCTGCCACTGCAATCGAAGAGCTCCTCAATCTTCTGAAAGCCTGGAGCGAAAAAGCACGTTGGCTGCTGATCTTTATTTTTGATACATTTTTTGCTGTAGCTTTTATATGGCAACGTCTTCGTGTAAGAATTTTCTTGTCCCAGCCACTCGGGAACGCAGTATAGGCATATATTCTCTTCTGTCCTACCATTTACCAGCTGTCAGGGGTTTCAACAGCCAAAGTTTGGTTTTGCTTAAACTACGTATAAATATAACACATCTTGTACTTCATTTACTTTTCTCTATTTTGATCTAACCTCTGTCACCCGAATTTTCGATTGGCAGGTGTTGCAAAAAAATTGTCTACCATGACTTTTGCGAAAATATGCATTTTTTCCTACAAGCATTGTGCTGTCGTTGATGCACGTCACAATCAGACACATGTGACTCCAGTTATGCTGCCAGAAGTTCCCCTGTTTCGTTTTTTGAAGGTGTCTGATGAAAAAGCAAGTAAATTCGTGGAGCCAGTACGAACATTTCGTCATCGAATTTTCGTGATGGTGTAGATTAATCGCAAAATTGCTACATGCATCTATGAAGAACTTTGAAAATGACTGCCGCTAATTAATTTTGAAAATATTCCCAGGTGAAAAATATGGATCGAGCAATTGTCACGACAAACAGACTTCTGTACGTGGACTGTCGCATGCCTGCTTACACCTTGGTGCCGCAGCTCAGCTCCATCTTCAGGAGAATCATCGCTTTGGTGAGTTGCGCTTGACGGGTTGATGTTGAACCTTAACGCTCCGAACGGGGTTTAACGTCAGCGAAGCTTGCACGATCGCTGCGCTGATTGGATCAGATGTCGACACCCAGCAAGTGGGCTTAGTTCAATCGTCGCTTCTCCTCCTTTTTTTCTGGATCGGTTTTGACTTCATTCTAATCATCTGCAGACGGTTTCACAAAAAGTGTCGTGATTTGGAGACTGCAACTTTAGGGAAATGACTTCATTGATGCAGCTCAAGCATTTTCTGAAGAACTTATTAGATATATTTGAACTTCATAACCAACCCAGCATTCCGTGCCTTGTCGCAAGGCGTTACGTTACTCATCTGTACCTCCTCATGCGTTAGCTATAAACGTCAATTCAGCTGTATGCGTCTTTTCTAGTTGAATTCAGTTGAAGTGGCGTCTGTTAGGATTTTTATGACCTTTTTTTTCATAAAATCCTCCGTACCGAGAGCCATAGGAGCACGGGAAGGCATTTTACTGGGGGAAGGGCGGAGAAAATTTGCTCTGAAAATAACAGTTTACTAACTTTTCCAGAGTAAAGTAATTATAACCAGTCACGACTTTGGTCCAGATTACACACTACACTGGCCCAAATTACACGGANCACCCCCAAGTGAATATACACTGTATTGAAAATTTTCACCGTTTATGATTTTTGAGCAACTTGCACCCACACTGAAAAACAGAGTTTGCCCTGAAATTTTTGACTGTATTGAATATATTTTTACCATTCAGGATTTTTGAGCAACTTGCCCTTGCTCTGAAAAACAGAGTGTCCCTAAAATTTTTCACTTTATTGAAATATTTTTTATCATTCAGGATTTTTGAGCAACTTGCGCTTGCCCTGAAAATTTTCAAGCCGGGGGGTTCAAGCCCCCGGCCTCGTACGCCTATGCCCAGAGCTTTTATTATGACAGAGCGTTTCTTTTATTGTGACTGCCCGTGAAGACTTTAAGTTTGCGTGCGGGTCTAACTCTCTGTGTTTCATAAAGTCATTGCGTGATGAGCTACCAGCTCTCCACACGAAGTTTTATTTTCTACTGCTTCTTGAGACAGCTGATCTTGGTTTGGATTATACTTTCAAATAAAATGATTTGTTTGTTTTGTGTTTCATTACTGTGTTACCTGTAGCCAGTGGAGAAATACGACGAAGGATCTTTGCGGCGGGCTCAGAAAATAGGCATGCCTAGTTTTTAGACCCTTATTTTGCTTTTGCCTACTGAAGGCTCTGGCTTGGTTAATTCTACTGTAAAGTATACGCAGCTTTATACTACTAGGACTCCATTCAGGAATAGAGCACAATATGCGGTGATGCAAGCTCGCATATTTGCCCACTTCGCAAGACCAGCTGAAACATGCGCATCTGCAATTCCCTTTTCTTACAATCTAATCAGGTCGTTTCTGAAGCCAAATTCTACGCCGAGCAAGTAATGGACGAGTCCAAAGAAGCGTTAAAAGTGCTCAAGAACAAAAACACAGACGTGAAATCATTTGCGGAGTACGCCAGCCTCGTCGCTACGTCGCAGACGCGAAAACAGGACTTGACCGAGAAGGTGACGTACATTAGGTAGGTGCTAGACATCCGCTTGCATTTTTTCTCGTTTTGAAATTTTGCAACTTTTGGGAACGCTATGTTTTTATGAAAATGTATGTACTGTAGTTTCGAAAATCAGCTTCTACATACAAGCGCACAGCAAATCTGTTGTTTCAAAAGTGGCGAAATGGTTTAGGTGGAGTGGCATTATTAATTACAAAGGTTTCTCACTTTTTTCGTCGGTGTAATAACATTATGAATGCTTGGAAAGGGTATAGTTTTTGTGGATAAACCCATACGTGTTGTCGAGTTTCACGCAAGTACATCTGCTTGAAACATATTGATATCAATAGTGATGGCAATGCTTGGATTAATGTAGTCAAAGTGAAATTATTGTTGACCGATTTAGTAACTTTTACAATGGGCTATAAAGGTATTTGTTTTGAGGTTTAAATTTTTGGAGTACGGCAAGTGGTGCCTAGCATCATACACTGCAAAATTATAATGTCTTTATGCGCTGAGCACACTCTAGATTCGTTTGAACAGTGCAAGAGAAACCTCTTGTACTGCCGTACTTCGCCTGGCTTTATTTGCCGCTTGCTGCGGTGATTACGTTTTTGTTATTGCGATGCAAAGCAATTAGCCAGTTTCAGTATACCACCAAGGCTTTGGATTAAGTCATTTGAACGTCCTTTCCTTCCAACCTGTTTGAAAATTTTGAGGCTGGCTTTAATTCACGACGTTGCATTTTGTCGTGGTCCTGTGGTTGGTGGTCCTTGGAAATATTACAAGGCCGTAAAAATGTAGAAAGTTTGATAAGATAAAATCTGACCTTTCACTTCCCTATTCATCTCAACTTTTTTGAAGGCTAGCGACATGTTTTATTTCTTTGAATCCATAGATTCAAAACGTCCACCCTAATCGATTTGTTTTCGCAGATCTTTGTTTGAAGTGGTGAGGATGACTTACAGACAACTGACCCAAGATGAAGAAAAGCTAGAAGAGAAGGTCAAGTCGATGTGGGAGGCATTCCTTTTTCAGGTTTTCACCGTTTTCTATTTCTACTTACTGCTGTTATCGGTTATGTGAGAAATATATTGCGATTCTTAGCTTGCGCAGTTGTCAATTCGAATTACCTTTTTTAGGTCTGAACAAACTGTTTTTAAGTCGTATGATGTTTTGCAACTGCGCTTGGGAAAGATAATTGAGTCAAAACATTCCAAGTCTTTTCATATCAGAATGTAGCTTTCTGTAGCGCTGAGGTTTCCATCTGACTCCAAGACGATGGAAACACGTTGTTTGTTAGCAACTTTCAGTGAGCAACTTGTTTTGATGATCGTGCGGTATGTTCATTGCGTTTCAGCTGAAAGACGCAACCAACTTCGTTGCAAATCAGCGACCAATCATCGTCAAGCATCTGGATGAGGCGTTTTCTGCGCAATACGACCAGGCAGTGAACTTAGCGAGAAAGGCGTCGACCGGCAAAATGATTGATCCCAATGCTGATGCAAACGAAGTAAGTTCCATTCATGACTGTTGCTTGATTTTGTGCCATGACTAGGGCTAGTTTTTATTGACCTAAAAACTGAAAAAATAACTTAAAAATTCAAAAAAATCGGCTTTATTGACTTTATTAACCTAACAAAGTTTAGACGGGAATAAATGATATTTCTTGAGATTTTATATTAAAACGAACATTTATTAAACGAAAACACACAAATTCTCAACGAAACGTGCGACACAAGTCTGTGTGCTATTTCGAAATAAGTCTAAGTCTTGCGACAAAACACTGCAAGCCAATCACCAGGTGGACGAATTAAAGTATAAAATCATGTAATGTTGTACATTTTCGGCCTTAAAGTTTTCTGTCCTTGGCCAACAGTGTTTTCAGCATGTTTCATCCACCCAGGTTCAGAGTTCGTGTGACAAAAATTTCCGGTTCAGTGTTTAATGTGTAGGCTTTATCAGACATAGCAAAATTATCACTTTTTCTCACCAATACTAAAAAGAAATTTTGACTAATAACTGATAATTATAAAAAATTGACTTTATTGCACTATGAAAAGAATATTGACCTAACGGAAAAAAATTGACTTTTTATTGACCTATCAAATTAAGAATATGAAACTTACTCTTTCTATGCAGAGTTCTTGCAAAAAATCACGTCATTCAAGGTTACTACCAAAAAATGGCTTTATTGAAAAAACTTGCACTAGCCATAACATTCAGTTTCTTATTCAGTCATCGTCAAAAACGTCAAAACGTCAAAAAATGTCAAAATTTTCACAGGTAATCAATGAGCTTGAAAGCTCGATCAGCACTTTCCAAGAACACAAGAGTCGATTGAAAGAGCTGAGTCGGTACAAGGAGTCAGCATGTGGTCAGACCTACGACCTTCAGTTACTTGATAAGCTGGGAACGGAGTTGCTGAACCGACTTGAACTTTGGAAATATGTTGGCACTGCAAGTAACGCCATTGCTGAGTGGAAAGCTACGCCCTTCAGGTCACCACAAGATGGCGGAAGAAAACTATTTTTTTCCACGCGCAGTATCATTGTGTGCCGTTATACAGCTGTTAATCAACCCCTCTCCCGTACAATAACACATGTTATGAAAATCAGTGAAAGTATTTGTGTGTGAAGGAGTGCAGTCTGATTTTGACCTGCAGTTCTTAACACACTGTTCCTTTAATCGGGTTTGAACATTACGCTGTAGGTTGCAGTTGGTAAACAAAACTTGCCGCTGTTTGTCTGATGGATACGCGCAGTCGTGACCGCAACTTTGCTGTAATGCAGTGATTCTCAAACTTTTTGAGATCGCGTACCACCTGATGTTTTTTTAATGTTGGAGTGTACACGCTTGGTTTCAGAAGAACGTAATTTGCTCAAAATGTACTTAAGATTAATATAGCAAATAAACGAATTAGCAACATTAGCAGAACACACGAACGAATTA
>JGI24021J15306_10000329_pt1 | contig 33140 bp, 32 predicted proteins | sample Ectturendosymbi1_FD_15306 | JGI IMG/M metagenome (IMG submission 15306)
CATTTTTGGCCCCCCTTGGAAAAATTTTGGAAAAATCCCCTAGTGCCCCCCCTGAAAAAAATCTTCCAACGCCCATGGTAACCGGATAACGGTTTTCTCATCGGTCTTCTCATCCTCTAGATTACAACACGGGTTCTTGACCTGGGGTCCGTGAACCCCCAGGACACGGGTTCTTAAAGTTTGCCTCAATATCCCCAGGGGGTATTGTGATTAGATGTTGGGTGTATTCAACAGTGTTGGGAATTAAAGTCCAAATCCGGACTTTAGTCCTCATTCCAAGAACTTAGACTTGCTTCCATCCAGATTGACTTTGACCTAATGCTCGTTGACTTCGTAACGGCCCTCGCTCTGAACCCGAATTTATCATTTGTTTAATTTCTTACATTTTTTTTCTTATTGAACTTTGTTGAAAAGAGATGTTCAAATTGACGAAAATTTGATTAGGCGTATTGAAGCCTTAAAACCTTTAAGACTACTGCTCTGAGGGGTCCGCGAAGGTGATATAAAAGGTCCATGTACATGAGTTAAAGGATTAATGGGCTTTGCTCTAACATTTTGAATGGACTAGTAGGCTTTGCAAACATTTCGATTACTGATACGATGATTAAGGCCTACTCTCAAATATTTATTGCAACGTTTATTCTTGAGGGGTCCGTAACTCTTATTAGAATATGCTAGGGGTCCATCACCCACAAATGTTTAAGGAACGTTGCTCTAGAATCTTTTTGTGAGACTTTGATGTTATATGTTCTTAATAAAATCTGCTGCATTTGCGCGGTTCAGATGACACTTGTTAAGGATTTCGACACCGAGTTGTTGCTTTTTTAGTTTTCTAATAAAAGGCTAATTTTTTGCTGCGTTTGTAAACTAGAGCTGAGGTGGAAGAAGCTTTCTTGGAGGGTTCGAGACTCAGGCTGGCTGAGAACTTCTTTGCTCCCAGAGGTTCAGCTAAACTGATGTTCTTCTACCAAGAAGTGGAAGCCCAACATGATAGTGGTAAGATGAAATACTGAAAAATAAATATAAGAAAAACGGCTATTTTGGTTGCTAAAAGCTGCAAGTTACAAAAAATTGACCTAACCATTTTGAAAACTTGGAAGTTGACATTTGACTTCTACATTTCTTGCTCTTATCAGCTGTCAAAATGTACGACCTAAGTTGTCCTATCGGCATATTTATCTTTATTTCCACTTCATGTTTTGCAGTTGCACACCTTCAGTTGGGCAGACCTGAGAACAAGCCTGTTTCTCCTCGCTCAAGCCGGCTGAAGTTGTTTGTGACAGACGGAACAGAAGCAGCTTTAACAGGGCAGTGTGTGTTTTTCCTTCGAACCAATGTTGAAAAGCCAATCACCGCTGAAAATATTCATAGGGTAAGCAAATCTGTTTTACTCCTTGCGTGAAAGTTTATGGCAAGTGTTGAATCACAGCATGCATGTTCCTGAACCAGGGTAACTTAGTTGCGAAGAACCGAGGACCGAATACTGCAAGCCGAGATTTTTGAAAGATTGTGATTCAACAACTACAAGCAAACCTTTTTTTGATTGTGCGCTGTGCTTTTTTCTCTCTCATTCGACAGATTTTGGACGCNCAAGTCGCTGTTAATCAAAGCACAAGACTGAATTTTCAAGGGAAAGAAAACGAAAAACCCATAAAACTTTCACATATTTATGCCTTGCAGGAAATCAACATGCAGATGATGGACGCAACGGAAGGTGGAGTTCTGCAGGCTGTAGAAAAAATGCTGGCTGAAGTTTTCATTCCGGCTCTCAAAGCCAACAAAGCTGGTTGGGGAGAACTGGCCAAATCACAGAACGGTGAAGAAATACGAAACAAGTTCCTTGGGAATCTGGAATCATTCGTCGGAGTTCTTTCTGGTGCACGAGAAAGTTTGAGCGAGAAAGTTATTCTAGAGGTAAAACAATAGTGTTTTGTTTTGTTGTTTTTTAGTAACCTTTTAATACCCAAAAGAGAGTTAATCCAATATAATATTATTTATTATGGTTAACAGAGCTGAGATTTTATCGAATTGATTGTATTGTCTCAGTATCATACTGCGTTTGACCAAGACCCATCATTAACCGGCAATGACACACCTACTCTCAGTAAACCTATAGCTAGTGGTTGAAGTTCTATCCAAGTAAATCCGTTTACGTTTCTTGATCACAGCAATATTCCATTCCTTAGGTGAGGCAAAATGGTTAGGGGGGAACATCCACCTTTTCTTGAGTACTTTCACAGATAGACCATTTTGTTCAAGTTCAAAATTGTTGCAAATTTCCACGTACGCTATTATGTGGTATAATCCTCCCATGCTTCTTGGCTGCGTGCTTAATTTTCAGTCAGAAAAAACTTTCCTCTTGCGTAGGTGTTGAGTCGAAAAACCCATCGCATTATTTTGGTTTATTATTAGGCAAAGGTTCAGCAGTAATTAAGTTTAACCTAAGCAACTGTTATCGTTTGAAGTCAAGCATAGCCGTCCGGGAACACATTTTTGGGAAGTCAAAATTTTTCCCAACATTTTGTATCCCAATTATCACATTAATTTTCCAGTTTTGTCCCACTTTTTTGCCTAGAATATGTCTAAAAACTAAAGTAAAAAAGGCATCCTGACACATTTTCAACTTAAAGCAATTTTTCCACAATTTCAAAATTTTCAAAAGATTTTCAGGCGTTTTTTAAATTTTGCCCATTTTTTCATTAATTTTTAGCTGCTTGACAATTTCTGTCCCATCCAGCTCTCTTTCTTGAAGTTATAATGGGTTTTGTGTGGGCAAAATCCTCACTCTAAAGACTAAAACGATATTTCAGTTTGGATAGAATCCTTCCAAGTCCTATCCTGATCTTTAAACCAAATGAAATTCGACTTTTTTAGCCTTTTTACGTTNAGGTTTTAAGCAATTACGTTAAGGTTGCAAGTAATTGAAATCTATAGTCACCAGTCATTGAAGTATAACTGGATAGACTTCTCAAGCAAANAAATAAGTTTTTATTTCACAAAATCATCCCGCGGGCCGGATCCAACCACGCAACGGGCCGGATTTGGCCCAGGGGCCGTATGTTTGACACCCCTGGTTTAACCAACCAGAAAACAAACGTGACATAATCGTCAAATATTTTTACCGAAGAAGGGACCATCATTTTCTTTCACAATTGTTTCGTTGCGGGCCACTACTTTATAGAAGAAGAAAGCAAAAGTTCCCGTTACAGGAGTTTCGTTTTATAAAAGGATTGGAAACGTCCGCAATGTAAGAGTGGTCTTCTAAGGAACCAAAGACGTTAGAAGGAATGTAAAAACGCACGATGCATGCTGCAGAAATTTAGAAATTTTTTGCCCCTTCAAACGAATTGAGTGCCCACCCAATTTGCTTACGGGCCCGTGTTTTATGCATTGACTGAATTAAATTCCATAAAACTAAGATATTTTACTCCATAAACTCAAAGCTTCCTCCCAAAAATGGTTGAAAATTTTAATTCTTTGATTGGAACTTCGCTTGGGCTGGACACAGTTTTTAAGGTGTTTTAACTATCTCTCAAATCAATGCAGCTTATATGCTAACCCAGCCTGCATCTGAGCAATGATCAAAACAACGTCATCCGTTTTAAGTTGAAAACCTGCACTGGTCGGATACAGTTCATGAGTGTGTATGCAGTCATCCACTCCAACTAGAAACATAACGTACTGTAGGGACTTGTGGAAGTGGTGACTCTACCGCACACCCGTTTAATGTCGTGATGGTCAAAGATTAACTAATACATCACTCAAACTTCAAACACACAAAACGTATATGCAGGCTAATACGTGACAAGAACACTTTGATTCTTACATACAAGTGAGTTCTCACTTAAACGTTAAAAGCACCAATCACGCCAAGGGTAACTGCAGCGAAATAGTTTGGTACTGCAACGACTTGTCCAATACAAGGCATAGTAGCAAATACTCAACCATAGGCCTACGAGGCGGTGGTTCTGACAGGGCGGCCGGCCCATCCAGTGCTGTAAAGTTTAAGAAGGTCCGGGTAATCATGGCAGTGTTTGTGCATTTCACAGCAAGGACTTGTGTTTTTCAGGGCAAAACAAAAAAGCACTGCAGAATTTTGAACACGGAGTTGTTAGCAACACACAGTTAGGATAAAATGGATGATTTATCTTTGTTATTTATTTATTTCTGGGGAAAGTCTTTATAAACTCCGTCGAATTTCAGACGACAGAGATGCAGTTTGCAAAGAAAAGCTGGTGTCATAAATCGGGGCAGCGGTAAATTTGTAGGGTAAACGGTTTCCGTCTGGAAAATATTTTATACGCCTTTGTCGCTGACCCTACACCTTCCACAATCGAGCTGAAAGCACCCGTCTCAATACTGAGTTGCTGTTTTATTTTGCAGTGTGTGGGCTACTGTATTTCAAACAACTTCGTGCAAATGGGAACACTTTCCCATGGCGTTCAAAAAATTAGCGAGAAATGTTTTGTAAATTATCTTTTTAGCAGTTTACTAAGTGTTTTTATCTTGATTTGGTTTACAAGTTTTTCACTCTTTGCGCAGGACGATCCTAATTTGCATGTGGACCACCTACGTGGGCCTAGAGATTTTGAGGCGGCCGCTGCATCCACCGAGACGCTTGAAAACGCTGAAAAATGTCTCAAAGTATGGATTAAACAAATCCAACAGGTAAATCCAAATGAAGATGTATTCAAGTTAGTGGGAAACAAGTTTGTCTAATTTTATCCGCTACTGACTTGCTACGAACAGAATAAGTTCCGTAAGTTGAAAGAGTGGGCGATTGATTTGGAAGTTGTTAAATTTTAATTCCAACGACAAATTAATGAAAGGTAATAAAACCCACATGATACAGAAAAACAACTACAGGCAAGTTCCTCATGTCCCTTTGTCTCTTGACACTTTTTTCTGTATAGTAAAAACTTGTAACGATACATAAAACACAGCAGCCAACTGGCCTAAAATCAGCAAGTGCCTTCACTTTGCTTAACGATAGGCTGTGCGTCACGTCAGAAGCCCGTTGAGGTACTGCAGCCATTTTCGCTTGACAGCTTTGCCACTTTTGCATCTCATCAATAATGCGTTTAAGATCATGCAGAAGAATTTAACTCTGGCTGTTTCGTATTGAAGCACCGAAACATAGAGAAGCTTTTAAATACTGCTTAGACCAGGGGTTCCCAACTTTTCTCTAACCATGTACCCCTTCAGCAATTCAACAGATAAGCATGTACCCTTCACCATTTCGACAGATGAACATGTACCCCTAAAACTTCTTATCACAAAATATTTTATCATGATTTTTCATATTTCTTTAACAATGAGCGTATTATGATTTTTGAAAATAATAATAATTAACAATCACTGATCTATGTATAAATATTTGGAAATAAATAATATGCAAATGCATTTTCTCGTCTCTTGCTAACCTTAAATGTACCCCTTCGGATAGGCAAATGTACCCCTGGGGGTACATGTACCCCAGGTTGGGAACCCCTGGCTTAGACCGTTGTTCAAAAACATCTGGCTTCGCAAACACGAACTTTCTTCGCGTTTTCATAATGCACTGCACCGTGTTTAGCACGAAGAACGCCTCTATGTGCCTGATAATCTGATAATCAAGAAATGTTTGCGATCTGGACAGGTTTTAGCTGAAGGTGAACAAATTCGTCAGGAAGCGGACAACATAGGCCCTAGGGCTGAACTGGACCACTGGAAGAAAAGAACATCGAAGTTCAACTTCTTGCTGGAGCAGCTGAAAAGCCACAGAATCAGAGCGGTGACCGGCATACTACAAAGCGCTAAATCAAAGCTGCTGCCGGTAGGAGAGTGGAACCGCATCACTATCTTTGAATTTATCTGTTAGTGGCTTTTGACGTCACATACAGGAAATATGACGTTTTATTTATCAGCATGTGGACAAGCAGGGTTTTGAAAATATGCTTGTGAAAGATACCACACTGTGATGAATGTCCTAATGACGCACCGCACGGCGCAAAGCGTGGAACCGATGTTTTCAATCTAAAAGATCAATCGTTATGTTTCGGTAAATGGCAGTTGTAGAATGGCAGAACCGTGATCAGCGACAAAAATGCATTTTTCACCAAATTTTTGGGTGCGACTATGCTCTATTCTAAACTAGAAATTGCAATTCCTCAGTTTTGTTGCGATTCAGCGTCATAATGCTGGATGACGGCACAGAACTATCGTGAATAGAAATAAAATAGTTTAGGTACAGTGGTTTGGTTTCAGAATGTGGACATTCGTACTACTACCTGCGCTCAGGTTCTGTTTTCCTCGCGAACCATAACGGAAATATTTGAAAACTTCTTTGCGAAATTTCGGCATATCGAATAGAATAGACGAAAATGCGTGTGGCTTCCAGTCGCGCTCTCAAGGTTATTGATCACAACAGTTGTTATAACAGACAACTGGACCGTCTTGCAAAGGCTAACGAAATTGAAAAAAAGCAAAACTAATTGTTGTTAACTCGTATTGTACAAAAAATGTAATATATTTTTCTACTGGACTGGCTTGCACAAAGTTGTTGGGCCAGAGTGCTCGGCACTTACTAACATAGCTCCTTGCACACTATGGTAAGAACCAGGGCGACGGACGAACGTGTTTTTGTGCAACAGGGACATGCTGCGCATTTCTATGACTAGCGGTTACTTTGTGAAAGATTTTATATTTTGATTTGCAAGTAAGTTTTCATGTTTGGATCTTTCTACTTCAACACTTTGCGTACCTTCAGATGTGGAGAGAACTGGACGCGAGGATTACTGACGCTGCCAACGAATCCAAAGACAACGTGAAATATTTGCACACACTGGAGAAGTTCTGTGATCCACTTTACAACAGGTTTGAACAAAATTTGGACAACTAGATTTGTTTAGCTTTTCGTAATTAGATTGGAATTAAAATTAGAGCAACTCAGTTTTTCGAAATTAGATGGGAGTTAGAATAACCGAATTCGCGAAAACTAGAAATTAACGGAAATTCGAACTATAATTACATTGAATCAAATCAAGTTCAATGCAAGATAAAATCATACCAAATCAGAATTCTTTCGCATAATTGTGAGAATGACAAAGATTTGTACGTCAATTTTGGTACGTTTCGTGGTGCATAAATCGCCTGGTTGACTGAAAACTCATTCCGACGGAGTCGATGTTGTTGTCACACGTTGGTACTGTTGTACGTACTAGTTCGCCACACCAGTTACAGTTCTATGACTGTATGGCTGGTTCAAGTGGTGTAATGGTTGCAATAGCACTTTAATATTTACGCGTTGCTCGCTCGAGATGCATTTTTGTAGCACTTGCTGAAAAACGCCGTTGGAGAAATTAGCATTTTCGGCAAATCCGGAAATTAGGCTAGAAGTAAAATTAGAGCGCAGAAACCTTTCACACATTCAATTACAATTACTGGCATACGCTCAAATCACAGTAGTCAACTAGATATATGTAGTTCAAGTCGTTGTTCGTATCTAAATTATTGCCACTGCTGAGTATAAGTGGTTTAGTATCAGACAAAAGCTGCGTTTTTAGGTCATAGCGTTCCAGTTTGAAAATTAAGCACACCTTTCGTTGCACATTTACAGGTTCGGGAATACAAAACAGCTCTATTTCTGTGGTTACAGCTTGCTGTTTCTAACAAACACATTTTCTCTGCGTGTTGTTTCTGTGAGTAGGTTCGTGATTCAAACTTGACTGCAGAACAGTTCAACACGTGGCTTTGGCGGACCTTCGTACTCAGTGCTGTTAGAACAGTCAGTTACTCGCTAACGCAGTTACAAGTAAACGAATTCATCAGATTTTTTGTCCAATCTAGTGATCCAGTGGCAATGGTTGACGCTGTGCCACACCTGATCAACGCCATTCGCATGATCCACAGTGTCAGCCAATACTACAACACTTCGGAGAAAATGACTTCGCTCTTTGTAAAGGTAACTTTGTGCTGGACTGCTGATGTGTTTGTAGTTACGCTTTTCCAAAGCAAGGTTTCCCAATTTTTAAACTGTATCACTGCAAGTCTTGTTTTAACGTGTTGTTCAATTTATATCTTTCAATACGACACGTACGGGGTATATCACGTCAAAATCCGCAACAGCCAAAGTTTTTCGTACTCAGCTTAAACAACTGAGGTCTAGGCAATACTGTCTAAGTCGTATCTATCATGACGATAGCTTGGCGAATAAAACAATAGAATCTGATCTATTAAAGACTGTTGACATTCTTATCGCACATGTTTAGATAACGAACCAAATGGTGTCAAGCTGCAAGACTTATGTATCAGATGATGGGACGAGCACTATATGGGACCAACCGAGGGAGGAAGTCATTAAAAAATTAGAGGCTTGTATCAAACTGAATCAGGTACGACACAACGTGTCTACGTCAATGGTATTGTTGTAATCTGTCTGAAATTGCTTGGTTTCTGTTGCCTTGCTGTAAAGTACGTTCTGGAAGTGCTTCCAAAGCCGTTGGGTACATTTGGAGCTTTAAGGTTTGGAACAGGATAGCAGAAGTAATCACTGCATCGTGCAGCACATACTCTTGCCATTGTAGTGTTGTGTGCTCACCGGGACACAGTACCAGTACCATCATGCTATTTAGTAGCGCATCGCACATTGTGTATTTACCTGGCATCGCCCCATTTAATCAACAAGCCTTTAAGAACTGTGACGCGTCATGCAGCCAAACTCACCTTGGCGCATGTGCCCGGGCAGAATGCTGAAGCGAGCAACATCAGTTGACACAACGCGGCAAGCTTTAACATAAAACTGAAATCGCCCAGCAGTGTTGACACGCGTTGCCGCTAGCAACGGGGAAAGCAGCTTCTACGCCTGACTTATTGATATAAGGCTCGCCGTCGTGCAGAGTCAATACAGTTATGAAGTCAGGCGTGTTGACCGAATGGGCCAGAGGAGTACAACCTGTTATTGAGGCGGTTTGTGTCTAGCCAGGCCCGTCAAAGCCTGTGTCACATCCCTGCTGGTAAACCGTGTTACCTTGATATTGGGCAATATAGTTCATTGCTTACCGGGAGCATCTTGCGTAAACAAGTCGAGTGAATCAATATTTAAAAGCATTTAGTAATTTTTGTTTTCATTTTTTGAACGAACAGTTATTAAAGCTGACGCAAGTCAAGACGTTTGGCAAAATGCTGTATTAATTGTTATTTCGAAAAGAGAAAACTGTAACACTTGTCGAAACTGATATGTTTGCTCTAATACCAGTTGGTTCTTTAACTTACCCCACACAAACCCCCTATGAACATCAAATGTATCCACGAACCACAACTTTTTGAGTTACAATCTGAACCCGAATTGTACTATGCTGCGTTGCCTGCCTATTACAGTGCTTTGTGAAATATCGAAGTTCTGTTAATTTTCTAATGATGCAAACAAATGAACCAACGCATTTACTCCAAAATTCTCAAAATCAATTCGTCAAACTCATGTGTAATTTGATGCTTATTATATGGATAAAAGTTGCGCGAAGTCCGCAGATGAAATGCTTTCTCTCGGGCAGGGCTCTTAAATTCAAATTGCTCTGAGGGCCAAATCAGGACTTATAAAGTAAATTGAGGTTTGCAGCCCGCATTATGACTGCCCGAGGTCCGCATTATGACGACGACGCAACAATGGCGGTACCTGAACCTTACTGGAAACAGCTTTAACATCTAATTTCCCAGCGAAAGGTGTGATGAGTTATAGGAAAATCATTTCTAGCCTTCTTCTCTACGTTCGTATAAAAGGAACTTGTTAACTCGGTAGCCGAGCACTTTCAAACACCGATGAATAAACTAAGTAACGTAAATGCTAATTATTTGAAAATTCGCAAAAAGCATCGCGGGCCGCACAAAACGCCCTGGCGTGTTGTGCGGAACATAGCGGGCCGCGTATTTGAGACCCTGCTCTAGGGCCTGAAGAAGATAAAGAGACTAACTCTAAGTAAACCACACTGACAGAGGCTGACTTAAAGTAAAGCACACTAACTTCATTAATGCAAGCTCGTAATATCCTCTTATCAATTCACTATGCGAGAAAGATGAAGTCCAAACCTGCACCGCATGTCTTTATCAACCAAATGCGTTATGACCTCAAAATCATTGCGATGTCACATACATTGACACATTGCGCGAGTTTAAATATATCGCCAAGCAAGCCACTCAATGCAAAAGACCTATGTTCCAGGGCTTCCTAACCTTTTCCAGCTTGCGACCCACTTTTACTGACAATTTTTTGTGAGGCCCACGATGAGATATTGCAGGAAAAAGATAACGAAAAAATTGAGGTATGATAAGGAAACAAAATATTAACAACACATGCAATTTAGTGTTAATGGGGATTTTGAGCTTGCTTAGGTATGATAAGAACATCGGTTAATTTTCAAGAAATGTTTGTTAAACCCCTGTGACATGGACAATGTGTCTGAGCCGAAGGAATAAATAAATATAATTAAAATTCCAGAAATTGTGACATTTTGCTTCGCGACTTTCGTAAAAGAACTTCCCGGCCTGCTAGATGGGAAGCGCTGCTATATTTGTTCCGGCTTTAAGCAACTTATACATTTTTATTTCAACAAACCTATTATAGCTTTGACTCCAAGAAACCCGGCACCAACCCCTTGGGACGGGCACACGCATCCCCAGGAAATTCTCGCACCCCTATGCAGTTAGGGAACCCTTGCTCGATACCAAACAAAACATGCAACAACAAAGGCTGAAACATTGTGGGATGCTTTTCAATCAACGCTTTTCAGCTTCAAATCTTTACCACGAGCATGTTGCTACTTTATGCACCACCCGTCGCGAATTAGATGTGCAACAGGAGACTTCTTCAATTGTAAGATGGCTATGAGCGATACGGCGGCCAATAGGCGATTATTCTTCAAAATGTGTGAATGATCCGAATCAAATCAGCACGAAGAAAACAAGGAGAAACGACGATTGGAAACAAAAAAGTCAAAAATATGGTAATGACCGTGGTCATGATGGCAGCGTAAAATTACTGCCTAATGCAGGGGTCTCAAACTGGAATTGCTCCGAGGGCCAAATGAGGGCTTGTAAAGTAAGCCGAGGCCGCATTATTACTACTCGAGGGCCGCATTTTGACGCTGACGCGACAATGGCGGCACCTGAACCTCAGTAGGAGCAGCTTTCACATCTTATTTCCTGCGAAAGGTATCGTGAATAACAGGCAAATCATTTCTAGTCGTCTCTACGTTCGTTTGAAAGGACTTATTTACTCGCTAGCTAAGCAGTTTATTTACCAACACCGGTAAATATAACGTAAACGTTATTTATAACTTAAATGTTATTTATTTGAAAATTCCCAAAAAGCATCGCGTGCCGCACAGAATGTCCTTGAGGGCCATGTGTGGCCGCCGCCTGCGGGCCGCGTGTTTGCGACCCTGGCCTAATATTTGTAATACGTTTTGTCACTTGGCTGCCACAATCCCCGCGGGAAAGCTGTAAAAATGTTTCGGGTTAAGCATGATGGTTGATGACAGTAAAGGATCATTAGCTATCTATCGCTCATCTTCACCTTCACTGAAGTCTCTGAGTGTTTTATGACATGCAACGGCAATCCGTAAAACTTTTGCCTATGTCAGTTAGGCTGAGGAATTTCTGAGCTGGATCACTGCGACGGTCGTATACTGTAACTTCATCCTGCGCTTTGTAACCTTAGAGAAAGTATGCTGCTCAACATCGCGAAGGCTAAATATAGAGAATGCGTGCGCCTTTAACCTTCTCCGCTATCTGCAGTGGCTCCAAAAATGCTGAACTGGACAAAACTCAACAGAATGATAGAATGAGTGAACAACATAGCACACAAGAAATTATAGTAGAGAGACATTCACACGGTGCAGCAACGCATACGTACATGAGTTTCAGAAAACGCTATTCATGTGAAAGGAACAACATGCAGTGGGGCCAAGTAACAGTTACCACAAAGTCTGGCTTGAGGCAGTTGTCCTCAAACACATCTTCTTGTATTTGTTCTTTTTAAACGACATTTAAGGAATGTTTCTTGAAAGCATACAAAAAGAATCTGATGACGTGTGCAGCACTGAGCCCAAAGCCAAATTCAAAGCGCTGCCCCAGTGGTATTGATGCAGCTGTGTATTGCAAAGACGCGAAAGAGCTTCTGTGCCATCAAATGTTTTCAGGAGTATCAAAAGTGTTTCCAGCGCACGAAGCAGCGTCTCGAGGAGTCGCCCAATGAACGCAAGTTCGATTTCAGTGAAATGTACATTTTCGGCAAGTTTGTCGCCTTTGAAAGAAGGCTGCGCAAAATACTGGACATGTTCGAGACGATTCGCGTGTATTCCGCACTTGAGCGCTCTAAGATTGAAGGATTGGAACCTATGGTGGGGAAATATCAGGTGATCCATTGCTTTATCTCCACAAAATTGTCTAATTTTTTGTGGGCCATCTGTTCTTTAGGCCTCTCTGACTTCAACTATTTCCAACGTTTTATGATTCCTTCATTTGGCCGAGAACAAAATTCCGATCTCGGAGATAAATCAATTTGTGGCGATACAGCTGCAATAATGCTGTTCTGTGCAAGGGATACCTCTTGTTCATAGAAATGTTTGAGAGTCGCTGGACGCTGGAAGCTTTTACAGTCTTCACAATTCCTTCAAGCTTGCCACGTAATGACAAAGGCCTGGATTTCTTCATTAAGTATAGAGGTTATTGAAAGACGGGTGCCGGTAAAAATTACTTTGTGGTGACCTGCAAGGCTACAGTAAGACCTAAAATAACATGTGAAGTTGGTTTTAGGCTATGCATTTGTGAACGCGTAAATATCACAGAGTCTGTACAGCGTCTTGCCATGGATTTGAGAGTGCAAGCTGTCAAACAAATCATTGCAGGTGATTGTGACGAATATGCGGAAGAAACCCTACAACGCTTTGGACCACAGAGCGGTGGAGTACGACAGTGACTTCGATGACTTCAACAGCAGCATTGCAGATCTACACAGCCAGGTCATCAGTTTCATGGATCAGCAGTTCGATCGGTTTCAAAGTACACCAAGATCAGTGTTGCTGCTTCGGAAATTCGAAAAGTAATTTGCCTTCTTACAACGCTGTTTTCCGTTTGTTTACTCCACGTATGTTTCCCACCGCAAGATCTTCATACCGACGCATAAAATGGCAACACAGATGACAGCTGCCTTGTTCAAAGTTAAGAAATTTAATTTTGGTGTGGTGTCTTCAATTGCTTGGGTGCACATGACACTGCATAAAAAGGCGCACGAATGGTATTTTGAAAGTCAGTCACGAGAAAAACGCAGCAGGTAAGCCAGTCAACTACGCTCGCAAACAATCGAGGGTTGGTTGTGCCAGCTTGTATATGTTTCCAAAGATGGGGCAAACATGCTTTTTGTGGTTTCAGAGCTGCTTACAAAGCATCCACATGCATGAAAGCAACAGCATAAACAGTTTATTGCGCAATGTATAAACCACTGATACTTTTTCTCAAGTCACTTGTTTCATTTGAACTGTTTCAAAAGTAACAGCGTTTGCAGTTTGACGTGACCGTCCGGTCGTTTTGCAGAACTCCCCGAAAGTTTATTCAGTATTACAATTTGCTGTTTTCGTCGCAAACCGCAAACGTAATTGATCCGAATGTTGTTTCGTCTCTTCACAAACCTTATGGTAAGGTACTGTTGCATAAAATGTGCAAATTTGACAATGCCGAGGCCACCAGCTAACTAGACCGTTGGTCATTTGAACCGAACTTGTGAAAACGATAAACACTAAAGCAATACCGGAGATGGCTTTATCGTATGAAGAAAGAGAAGGTCGTAGATGGCTATCGAACGCACATTCAACTATAATTAGGCTAATCATGAGAAACCAGTCTTGCGGGATGAAATATGGATGTGTGGTTGCCAGAGATATGTAAACTGTGTAAACCTATCTACTCGCAATGTAACGCAATGTTTTAGACTGAATATCCCTGGTTTGAATATCGAGGCCAAGTACGAGAAAATCTTGCAGAACTACGGCAAAGATGTCGATGCCATTTCGAAAATCTACAACAAGCAACGTCACGATCCGGTCATTCCACGCGACATGCCGCCAATTGCTGGTAAATGGTTTCCTCAAAATGTGTTCTTCTGCCGACAACTTTTCAAACTTTTTTTGGCTCAGAAGCAATAACCCCTCTCGTTTTATGGAAAGCATACGTTTCGCATCGGAAGTCACACCTGTCTGAATTGGGTCACCAATGATTTTGTTTTAGGCCGTTCTTAGTTCCATTGTCTTAAATACACATTTCATTTAAAGTAATTGACACAGGTCGTTGATTTCTTGTCAATAAAAACGGTTTCCAGAGACGTAACAAAATAAACAGTAGCCACTGTAAGTTGAGCAGCTAAATTTACCTTATTCCAGTGCCACCAACTTAACCGGCGAGCACTTTTCCAGAACGTTTTCTAGCTCTTTCTGTGAGCTTGAATAAAATCAAGACATACTTTACACTACAAACTGGGAATCTTGATAAGCAAGTTTTCATGACAAGTTATTTCATTCGGAGTTCGTTTTTCAAAAAATCCGAGGAACAACCGGATTTTTTAACTTCGCGGAGAAAGGATCGCCATCACTGGACATGTAGCTTAATGTAAGGTAACTCACAAATGCAAACACCAGCTTGGCTAGCACTGCCGGCTGGCGACTAAAGGCCTGCATGGACCGAAACTTTTCAAATTCCAGATCTCGTGCCGAATACAAATCACCACGACCCGTGCTGTAAAAACACGGGCCATGAATGGCTCTAGTAGAAGTTTTTTCAGTGGCACACCTGCGGATACGGTGACTGCGAGTTCCATAAGAGGCTAGCTTATTTATTCAAGCCGGGCTTAAATCTCACACAGAACGCTGAACGACCCATAGGCCGGGCTGGGCTTCAATCACGTCGGGTAGATGTGGGCCGGCTCCTAAAAAGTAGGCACTTTTAGGTTTCTATTGATCAAACCGTGAAGAAGAAAATTACGCGAGGTAATCTAGAAGTTACCTGTGCTTTGACTCCATCCGCTGAGTTTCTTTCCTGCACAGAGACAGCCATCATGGCGGCAGGCGTTTGTTGCAAGCTGCAATCCTTTTCTTATATTACATTGTCATTTATGCTGCAAGAACTAGCTTATGAGATCTTAGTGTGATCTTCCAGCATGGAAGGTGAGACCTATACTTAGCGTTAATTGAAACTCCGCCATTTGCAGAAGAAACATTTTAACCTGTGTCAATATATGTGTAACTAGGGCAAATTAACATGCAAATACTTTCTCTTTTACGACGCCCAGTAGACTTTCTTCTTTTCATGTTTTACAGGCAAGATCATGTGGGCTCGACAACTCTTTCGGAGAATCCAAGAACCTATGGACCTGCTTCAGAAAGAGGCCCCGCACGTTCTGAAGAGTGCAGAGGCGAAAACTATCATTCGGAAATACAACAAAGTCGCAAAAGTCCTGCTTGAATTCGAAGTACTATACCACAGAGGCTGGCTTCGGCAGGTGGACTGTGCTAAAGCCGGTAAGCCGTAGTGTATCAGTGCAATTGTTTCTTTAATGTAGTTTCATTGAATTTATGAAACCTACCTCCTTGTTGGAACAAGTTGATAATTATGGTCATTTGTCTCGTTGGTGGCAACCCGTGGTTTAATGAGCAGTACTTTTTGTAATGCAAACATTCAATATGATTTTGCGATTCAGTACTTGAAAAGAAAAATAATCATCGCTAACCGGTTAAAAAGTTTACGAAATGGTTCATGACATAAAAACAGCAGTTTTTCATATCACTATAGAAAACAGCGCTTGCGCAAATTTTTGAAAACGTTTCGTTCTTCTGGGGAGGGTGGGATTCGGTTCACACAAAAGGATACAAAGTTTTGAAGCGGTGTAAAATTCATAACAACAATTTGGAGTGATTTATTTCAGCAGGTTCAGATAACGCTGGATTAATCTCAAGAAAATTCTGCATAGAAAAAAGCATTAATTGTTTACGTGCTTACTGCATTTGACCGGTCACATCAAACAATAGCTTTGTTCTTGATAATTTTTATTTTCTTTGTTTTCCACTTGTTGAATGCGTTAGCAAGTCAGTTCTATCTTGCATCGATCATATTTTTCAGGCCTTCAAGCGTCTTTGTTGGTGCGACATCCTGAGACGAATGAACTTTACGTGAACTTTGACCCTATGATTCTCACCTTGATTAGGGAGACTGAAAGTATCGACCGAATGGGTTTGGAAGTGCCGCTGACGGCTGCAAAAATTCGACAGAAGCAAGCTATTTTAAAAGATCACAACAACAAGCTTAAAGTAACTTTCTGAGAATTATTAAACAGCGCATCATCGTTAATATTACTTGTTTGCTTCCATTCTCTTTGAATTACAGTGCAATTACAGTAGTGCCAGTACTTATGCACTGCGATCTGGTTGAAAGCTGAAACGTCAGCAAACTCTGAACAAGTACTTCGTTAGTTTTACAAGCACGCACCGTCAGTTTATTGTTGGGGAACGGTCAAAGGACGTTGGTCTTGCAGCTGAGCTGCCAACAACAACTGTAAATGGACACCCTTATGGCCTACCACGAAATTCTGTGTGAACACTGCTGTTGCGTTTCTGAATTTTGCATGTATGCGCCGTTAACACATTGGCGGAAAGCCTTTCCTATTTTTCTTCCACGAGTTTATTCCATGTTTAATGCTAAGCAGTTTGTTGTTCTGACGCAGTAGAATGGCCGGTAAAGAAGCGAAAAGTTGAAATTTTGATGGCATTCACTTACAACGTGTGCGTGCCAGGGGCGGATCCAGCCAGTAAGTTTAGGGGGCGGTGATTTCAGTAATATTTGCCAATCAATTCTTATTACGGGTTCACTGCTGTAAGACAGATGAAGTATACTTCACAACCTTGCTGTGACGAAACAATGGACGACAAAATGGCCTTATATGGCTAATGCTGTTTTCCGAATTGTAAAAATCATGGTGAAAAAAGTTACTTTTGTAGGTTTTAGGCGGGACGATCACCCCAATCGCCCCCCTCTGGATCCGCCCCTGGTGCGTGCGAAGAGTTTTATTACATGCAGTGTGGTGCTGTCATTGCTGCGAACAATCCCATTGTGACTAACAATCCCGTGCTGCGATCATAACTAACAAACGGTTCGAAAACAATCCCAATGCGTGTTTTCAAATATAAGTAGCATTTTCAATTATCCCATCTCTTGCATTTTCCACAGTTTCTTCTGAGTGAAAACTCCAGAATTCGCAGCAAAATCAGCCTGGCTATTGAACCGTTGATGGGACCGCATTTATCGAAAGTAGACGACGTGTTGGAACCTGGTCTGACACTGCTGAGCTGGACGAGTATTAACATTGATCAGTTCATCGAAAGCGCGCGTGGAGCGTTGGGTAAGATTTTGAAAACTTTAACTGAAATTGCGCTCTACCGTAAAACCAGTTTTCTTGACGAGCCTTTAGGAGCTTTCAAATGTCAATATGAAGGTACCAGTGGTCTAGGATCAGGGGGTGCAGTGGTTGCTAGCGCACTCTCAAAAATTTTAGTTTGTCTAAAATTTGGGCAAAATCTAAAAAAATTTGAGCAAAGAGACTTTGACATTATTTGGAATATTAATGAAATCATACTTGTTATTGAGTGCATGAATAGAAATTGGTTGTGTTGTAGAAAACACATTAAATATATATAAAATCAACAAACTGTTTCTAGTAATTTCGTGTTTTAGTTTGTGAGAGATGATGAGTGACTGACTCACTTGGAAGTTTCGGCGAAAGACGACATTTCATTTACGTGCTTTATTAATTGAACACTGAGGGAACCGAGTATCCTACAGGGCATCTACTTCATATTAGTAGAGTCCATGCCAGGCAAACACAGAAAAGCTTTTGTTTTTAATTTTAACTACAGTGTTTGGACGAACGCATTTTGCCATACAGCTTGTTGCATGTGTAGTTGAACAGAAATTGTTGTGAGACTCACGGGGTAGTCATAATACAAATAATATGATACATGCCACTTAGTGGTGAGGAGCTGGAGGTGTAGGGGGTGCAAGTGCACCCCGAAAACTTTTGATATATCGAAAATTTGGGCCAAATCTCAAAAAATTTGGGCAAAGAAGTTTTGAAATTAAAACAGTAATATTATATTGAGTGTATAAATGAAAGTTACTATGTCATAGAAAACACTTTAAATATACATAAAATCAACAAACTGTTTCTAGCAACTCCGTGTAAGAGTTGATGAGTAAACTAACTCACTTGAAAATTCGGGCAAAAAAGGCATTTCATTTACGTGCTTTATTAATTGTACACTGTGGGAATCGAGTATCTTGCAGGGCATCTACTTCATATTAGTGGAGTCCATGCCAGGCAAGCACAGAAAAGCGGTGTCTTAATTTCAAGTACTGTACGCTTCTTAAAAACAGTGTTTGGATGAACATATTTTGCCAAACAGTTTGTTGCATGTTGCCTATATGTCCTCAGCTAGGTGTTGGGTTTCTTGCTGACAGCACCAGCAAGGATGTTTTATGGAACGCCAAACCCCTAAAAATGAGGCAGGTGCTCAGAGTACTGGGCCAGCTGGCTTCTGACAATGTTCACAGACTGCGTATCATGCGTTTTTCAGTTGGGCTAAGCACCACATTTCAAGTACCAAATTTTCTATTTTCATGTCTACTCTATGGTAACATGGTAGAGGAAAATAGTATGTACCAAAAACTACTGAAAGTTTGTAGGAAGAACGTTTATTGCATAAAAAATGTTCGGGCAAATTTGGGCAAAATATCCTTTGAACCCCCCAAAAATTGCTTGCTCCTACACCTATGATGCCACATATATGTTTTCAGAGAAGGAAGAAGCTTTAGGCGTACCTCAGCAAAGTGTGAGGTTTCTTGCTGACAGAAACTGCTGAAATGTGAATGGAAAACCTCAGAACTGTGTGGCAGATGTTCAAAAATACTGAGCCAGCTGGCTTGTGACAATGTTTTTGCACATTGCCACACGCTAGGTCCTAGGGTATAGCCTACTTTTTCAGTTGGGTCATTAAGAACGAAATTTAAGTCCAAATTTCCATTTTCAAATCAATGCCAACATAGACGAAAATATATAAAGTACCACAACAGCTACAGAAAATTTGTAAGGAAAACGTTTGTTGCATAAACGTTTTTCGGGTATATTAGGAGAAATCTGGGCAAAATATACTTCGCACCCCCAAAAGATTGCCTGCTCTTGCACCGATGGAAGGTACAGTTGAAATTACCTTCACGTGTGTGACAACCCGAGAATCGACTGAGAGAACATGATCAACATTATTACCTCTCATTTGTCATCAATTCCAGAGGAACTCGAATTGCTTCTCGACCGAGTGAACGACCTGATCAAGTACAGAATAGACGCAGTTTTGCAAGATATGACCAAAGTACCACTGGTCGAGCTGCCGAAAGACCAACCGCTGGAAATTCAAGACTTCATGGAAAAAACGCAGGTGTATTGCGAAATCTGTTATGTGTCTCAGTTTTAACAGGTTTTGCCACTTTACAATGTGAAAAAATATAACATTTTATTCAAAACTGATTTCAGCCTGATAAATCAATGCAAGGTTTTTCTCTGAAAGAAGTGTTGCCTTAAACGTACCCAAAATTTTTTCAATATTATTTAGTCAGACAAGCCTTTTTACTGTGATTTCAGATGTACCGGAGTCATTTCGGTTATTCATTCTTAAACCTCAGTGCGGCAAGGCGATTCCATTTGGTCACGATTAATCTTTCAAGATGGCCTATCATTTGAGAAAGTTTCTAATTTCTGCAGTAGCTATCTTTAACAAACTCAAATTAAATGTGGTGCATTCAGTAGTACCTTGTCATTCTTAAAAAAAAGCTAAGATTGTTCGCGATTCCTTGAAAAAATTAGATTTTTAGGGTATCACGTTTAAAACTATAAATATCCTTAAAAAACTTAGAATTAACGTGGTGCCCTTCCTCCACAGATCGTTGCCTTGAGATAGCGCTGAAGTTGTCAATAACAAAATATTTCAACAAGAGTGAGGCACCATGCATGTTGCTGCGCAGGCAATGCAAAGATGCTTCTCGCGCAAAAGTATTTTCGCCTCCAGGGTTTTAGTCAGCAGGCACTGATGCTGAATGTTACTTGTCACTTTGAAACTGCGACTAATAGCGTCAAGGCTCGGTATGAGGAAGTAAATCTAACCGCCTTCTTTGCCTTTTTTGTCTCAGGAACTGTGCACAGTTGGAGCTCAGAGCTTGCAGGCAAAATCGCGGCTTGTTGAGGAGGCAACCAACGAGCTGATTGATATGCTGCTTGACTTTCGCACACCTCAACTCAGTGACAATCAGGTAACTACCCAAGGCGGCCTACATTGTATTTTCCTTGGATATAGGCGCTTAGAGTAGTTGGTCATTTGTCAAGGAATGACTTCTTTTAAGAGGTACATCCGCATAATTTATGAGTTGCATAGTTTTCTAATGTACTGCATGTAACTTCGTACTGGGTTAACCATGCAAAAAGAATAATCAAGCCCACGACATGAATGTTTTGTTTTCCGAGCCATATTATTGTGACTGGCGCTCATAAAACAAACACCGTGTTTGTTGCTGTAAGCGGAAATTACTATTGAATTTAGAATGACGATGAAACTTCTCGTACTGTGCCTCCGAGCTCGCAGAGCGCTCGCACCGACTCCAGCGTTTCGCTGTCGCGAGTGGTCAGTGCCAGGAAAAAGAAAAAGAAGGACATTGTGTTGGCCATGGAAGAAGAAGCAAAGTCAGTATTGTTTTCGATCTTCCGTTTCTTTGCTCAAACTTCCGTTATAGTTAATGTTTTGTTTCAGCAAAGTAAATTGTATGAGGATAAGTAATATGGACATTTCGGTTTATTATGGTCAATTATGTTGTACCAGCCGATTTTTGTTGACGTCAGATTGTTGCTGGAACACTTCAGTCAGCGCAACATGGAATCTCTCGTCAAGGTAGTTCGAGCGACGCTTGAGGCATTGAGGAAACGCATCATCTCACCCAGTGTCCAGCGTTACATTGGTGAGAACAACACTGCGCTGGTTGCGTTGCAGTGAACTGTTTGCGAAATATATGCCGAGCGCGTTCGTTGAGAGCCTGTAAAGCGCGAACCTTAATGGCGATGGCTGTATAATGATTGTCATCACATGTATATTTTCAACTGCGTGCGGGCCACTGGGATGAAGAATGTGGTGTAGAGTCTGGGGCCGGCAAGCTGCGGCACGCTGTCACACTTGGTACGCCAAGCAATTTCCAACGGCACACAGAAGCTCCAAGTTTTACATATCAATTTGTTATGATTCACACAAAGGGTACAGTACATTGAGCTTGACTTGGATAAAAATATGGGTGTTATTGGCACACTGGATGATTTGAAACTTTACGTAGACACAAACAGCAAAAGGTTGCCGCTCTGGCAGTGTAGACAATATAGTATGGCACTGATGTTTGGAGCGATAGGTCAGTTTTAACGTGATCTTTGGTGCAGATCGGCTGTCTTCAAATAAAAGTTGTTTGCGATGCCGGCGAAGCTTTGATTCAACAACGCTCTCGTGCACCACCTAGTTTTTGTTCTTGCAGCCGATGCTCAGCCACTAGAGGGCCAGAACAATCGTTTGGTTCCGCTTTTGCGTTCCAATGCAATTTTGTCCATTCCGTTGATTGGCATGAGCCCGAAACTCGAAGAAATCCAAGCTGGAATCACTCGAGTGGCTGATAATGTTTTGTTGGTCATGCGTGGGGTAGCGCAATGGAATAAGGATCGGCTGACTCACGTAAGTTCCATTTTTTAGCCACTTTAACATGTTCAGCATCAGAAACATTGTTTGATTGTTAGTTTTACTGCAATACATTTCCTGTGAAACCACAAAGCAACGGTAAACCAGACCGCCTTTCTGAGAAGCGTTTCCAGTGATCCTTTGGACTAGTAGTTGTCAAACCTTTTGTCAAAGCGGGGCTTTTACTATCCTCAAAACAATAGCGAATCCCATGGCTTTGTCAACGTTTTTCGGGTTAATAAGAAATATGATTTGTTGGTCATTGATTGCAACAAAGTGCACTGGCCTAGATGATTATAAATCATAACGTCTAGCCTTAAACTGCAAACAGTTATGTTTCCAATGTACAAAAAGCCTTAATAGTAAGAGTTTACAAGTGAAAGGTCATTTATTTCAAAGCGATTTCATTTAATGTTTATGAACTACCTGTTATTGCAACTCGTAAGCAATCCTGACAATTCATTATTGCGTTTTCCATTTTTTTTCGAAACATTGAATTGATGAGCATTAGAGGATAAATGCAGCTTTACAGAGTTATGCGAAAGTAAACGGAACAATTACACGTGATGCTGCCGTATTCTATTATTATAAGGTTAAGCAAAAACTGCACTTTACTACTTAGAAAAGTACTTCTTTAATACAAATGCATTAAATACAACTTGTAGTTTGACTAAAGTAGTTTGTGCTGCTAGTTGCTAGATAAGATAGTTGAACAGCTTGGAACTAGTTTCAGAATTATAACAATCCCCCATCAAATTATAACATTACAATAAAGGTAGCCTTTGATGCATTGTATCAGTTCCCTCCAACCATTGTCTGAAACACAATGCCTGGCCATTTGATAATGAAATACGGCATCACACACATTATACGGTGTCACCAACCTTCAAATTTTTAGGATTTCCACAGACTCCGGAAGAATGCCTTACAGAGACATGCGAGCCCGCGGGCTCCTGGCTGAGAACCCCGGCCTTAGATAGAGGAGGACGTCACCAATTTTTAACTTGATTCTCAGCAACACCAAACACCTTGTTAGATTAGCGTTTTCGGAATTTTTCGTAGTTCCATACAGACTCATAGCCAGGTTTTAAGTTGTTTTGGGCGGCAAAATACATTTTTTGGGGGAAAGATTTGTTATTATATGTTTGATAAAAAAATTTCTGGGAACAACAACATTTGGGGGGACTACCCCAGAATGCCCCTTTGTCTACGGTCCTTGTCCCATACACAATAATAAATATATATCAGATTGGACGTTTTAAGAAATGTTGCAAGAATGCAGGGCTTTGAATCGCATTTGTGCGCAATGAGAAAATGAATGGACTTAATGCGTCCGTGATCCCCATTGTTCCGCGGACCGCGTGGAGTGACGAATGCCAAATCAAGGAAGTAAACCGCGCGTTTACAGTTTTAAAATAATGAGTCAACTCATGCTATCAAACCTCAAGCGTGCGAAGAGGCGCCTTTCAGTTCATCAGTTGCAGCAGTCATTTCCATGAAAACATAATATCCTCCGACAGACGGAACGTGGGTTCACCCGTTTGCCTGAGGAGCGACGTGGAAGCATTGAAAGTTTCGCACCTGAATCGACTGCATCAAGCGTGACTGTCGCGTCAGCAATGGCTCTGGGGTCACACGCTCAGTCAAAGGTTGCGGCGACGGGCACGGCATCGGCTGCGAAAAACGCGCCAGGGCGTGGCCGAATGTCGATCGTCGATTCCACGATGCAACCCGCCACCCTCGGCATCGCGGCCCAGCACAAATTTTACTACACCGCAGTGCGAACGCACAAGGAGGTGAACAAGTTGTACCTTCAGCTGTGCAGCTGCATCAGCTCAACTGTCAAGGTGAGTTCCACCCGACAAGCTGACTTGCTTTTCAAAGCAGTTGAAAACTAATAAAATTGGTTTTAAGTGCTACAAAGCTAGACTTCAAGACATGCGTAGTGCGTAGCTTTTTACTGAGAGGTAGCCCTACATGTGAAGATAGATAGCTACTGTGATATTGGCGGCACTGCAGTGATACCCGTTGTACGCATCGTGCTTGTTGCAAGCAGTGTGTTGTGCTTACAGGAAGTCCATAACGTCCTTGCAAAGTTCGAGCGCTACCACCACGTGTGGAAACTGGAAAGGGAAGATTTGCTCGACGATCTGCTGGCCCGCTCTCCCACGGTGGACGAGTTTGAACAAAACATTCTTTCTTACAAAGCGCTTATTGAACAAATCAACTCCGAGCCGCAGTATTTGGTGGTTGGATCCATTGCGCTCTTTACGGGTGAGGTAGACTTGGTGAAAGCGCTATAACTTAACAAGGCCGGCTGCATTTTACTGTACCATTAATAAACGTACTGGAAGAGCGCCGTAGTATTACAGAGCAGAGAAACCCGAAATCGCATTTGTTGTTGTCTAAATTTTGGCTGATCTGTTTACTTCGTGCAGACGAGTTGAAACTCGCACTTGTCACCGAATGCAAAGCGTGGATGGCTTTCTACGGTCGTCAGTGCAACTTGAAGTACAAGCAAAAGATGGAAGAAATTTTTGCTTTCATGGAAGACGTTACCAAAAGAATGAGCCGGCCTGTCAAAGACCTGGACGACATCCGTATCGTAATGGGGAGCCTGCGTGAGATCAGGGAGCGGCAGATTGACATTGACCTTGTGATCGTGCCAGTTGAAGTAAGCATTGTGTTATTCTTGTTGTAGGATTGAAGACAGTTACGTGCTTCAAATTAGAGTTTTGAAGTAGGACATCAGTGATCACCTGCCAACAATCGTTGATTACCTACCAACAATCAGTGATCACCTACCAACAATCCATTGTTAAAATTTCTGTTAAATTAGAAAGATGTACAGTTTTTAAAAGAAGTATTACGAACGTCGACGTCGAGTCATTTCTATCTGAAAATTAAGTGACCGGTACCAACAGGGCCACCCCAACGCTAACAAAATGTTGTATTTTTGGATTGCATTCCAGCCGTTGCAAATAGATATGCTTCGATTATAAAACTCTCTAGGAAAAAGAACAAGTTAGCTCAAAAACCACGGCTAACGAATGATATTCTATTATCGGTTAAAAGTGGACCAGGGTTTGGAATTAGACCTTTTTGTGGTCAAATTGCGATAATACGACCGTTTTCAGAAGTGGTTTGTCTGCAAATATTTTGTTTGGCCCTATTGAGTGTTTTTGTATTTTTGAAAATTTGGCCGAGTTTTGGCCTAATTTGCATGTGGTGTATGGAATTTAAACATCAACATTTCTCGACATGCGCATGCATTGTGCTGCTACTATTAGGTTACACAGTGCAGTTTGAGCAATCGTGACATCACTAATGAGTGGTTATCAACCATTGCTTTATTTCGTGCAATTGGCTAACAGCTCAGGTACAAGGAGTTTTGGCTGAACACATTTTAGCAATAACTAAAAGAGTGCTATCTCAAGTACAAACGGCACAGATAGGATTTTTGCGACGAGTTAACGGCGTGACACTTCGTGACGAAGTGCGCAGCTATGAAATTCGTACAACCCTAAATATTGATCCACTTCTCCGAATCTTTGCTACGTTGGTTGGGCCATGTGTCCAGAATGTCCCAGGAAAGATTGCCGATAAAGGTACTGATGGCTACACCCAAGAGAAAGCGGCCCAGAGGTCTTCCAAGGACCAGGTGGTGGGACTACATCTCCGACCTTGCATGGTCTCGCCATCGTGGTGTAGAGTCAGCCGAGCTATCAGGGGTTGCTGAAAACCGTGAGATATTTCGAGTCCTCTTAGGACTGCTGCCTGCGCGTCCCTCCTCACAGGAAAAGGTGGTATCAAAATGGACGAATGAATAAAAATATTTTGGGGCTCAACTGGGCCTTCGTCTTCTCCCTTGGACCTTTTTTGTTGCCCGGTGAATTGACAGTCACCAACACTGCGTACTTCCTTAGGAAAACTGTAACTCCATAGCCATAACCAAGTTGGTTATAGCCAACAGTAAGCATATAAAACTCCCTAGCAAAATAAACTACAGCTACAGGTAACATATTTTAATCCGTGATTTATGATGTCCTGAAAAAATCTGGACATGAACAAATTATTTTTATTGAACGTAGTAAAGCAGGTGTTTAAAGTAGTCAATAATGTGTGTTCAAACTATGCAACTCAGGTTTATTGATATTTGTCCCACAACCATAGCATTTTACGCGTCAACAATTGCAAAGCGTTTTGTAAAACCTTTCAGCAAAACAAGCAAACAGTTGCCCCACTCGGTTCACATAAGTGGAAAGGTATGTAGTGGTATTCTGCGATCACGTGCGTCACCTAGCGGTTAATAATTCTGTCGAAATTATCTTTGGCTAGTGCCTCACTGCAAATGTAATTAAACTTATCTTTACGCTCAGTATAGTACGGTATATTACTCTGTTTGAACTCCTTTTTGTTATTACATTTTGTCTGTGATCACTGGCCTCACTGTCTTTGAAACCTCGAAGCGTAAATTGCCATTGATGTTTGGCAACATGTTTTATGACCTTTTATTTTTTGTTTGTTGTTTTTCTCCTAGTCTACTGTAACTGAACTTTATTCTGCATAAAACGTTTTTATTTTGTTCATGTTCCAACAAATATAATAGTGTGCTTGGCTGATGATCTCCAGTAAGTGTATCTCTATTGTCGTTTTGTGTGAGTGATCATCGTATTTATGCGATTGTAAGCCGCGGTTTATGAATTTTTTTTTCATCATTTCGTACGGCTTATAATCAAAGGCAGCTTACATTTTTTTCTTTACGTTATCGGTCTAGATGACGCTCAGTCTTTCCGTGGGTACATTTTATTGACCAAAATCTCTTTTCGTGATCTCTCCTCTTTAGCATCACGTGCACATCCGTCACAGGAGGGATTATGATGAACAGAAGGCGGTTGTAGTGGTGTAAGCATCACTGCCATAGTTGCCAATTAAAACGCGAAATATGGTAGTACGTGAAAGTATCTCAAAGGTTTAGGTAATCTTGTTCAAGGGTGGGTTACATTAACTTCTAACACCATTTCACGCGGCCTGCAATCAAGGGCGGCTTACAATCGAATAAATACGGTAATCGTCTTGCTGCAATAACCCATGTAATCTTCGCAGTCGTTTCACCCAAAGGACTTTGTGTGTGGACAGGGAAATAAACCTGTTCGCTCTCTCTTTCACTCTCTCGGTATTATCTTGTGATATAATACGAGAGAAATTTTTTCTTTGACAAGGTAATAATAGGAAAATGAAACAGTTTCAGTCGACGTTCGTGCGAAGAAGCTGCGCCTTTCATTCTTTCTAAAGTGTAATCAACTGCTTTTGAATATATATGTGGCTTGTCTAGTATAGTTGTAGTTCTTTAACAACAGATTTCATGTGATGTACAGGCTTCTTACAGCATGCACAATACGTTCGACCTGCCAATTGCAAAAGAAGAATCGGAACGTGTGGATACACTTCGATATACATGGGAAAAAGTCCTCGGTCAGGCTACCGAATATCAGCATCTCCTGGGAGAAATCCAGCCCAACTTCAGGGGTAGCCTTATCAGCAACATCGCGCAATTTCAAGTTGACTGCAAGACTTTTTTCAGCGACTACGCCGAGGTGTGTATAGAATGTCTGCGAAGGGTGGTCGCAAATGGCTGGTTTGGCGCTTGCCACCAATTTGTTGTGAAAAATACTATTTTATACTTGTAAAGCTATTTTCAACTTCTATTTGTTGAAGCGACTCATTAGTAATGTATTTGGAACGTTGATTAAAGGAGACTCGCCAAAGTTTGTTATCAGCCGGTTCACACTTTTCTGTTTCGTTGTGCAGGAAGGACCTATGGTTGAGGGAGTTCCCCCACAGGAAGCAAGTGATCGTTTGATAATCTTCCAAAACAGATTTGACACAATCTGGCGCAAGTTCATCACATACTCAGGCATGAAATTGAAGTTTCATTGGTATTTCGTTTGTTGAAAACTAATCAAACAGCAATTTTAAGCACTGCCTATGGAAAGAAATCCTTTCCCACCACAGGATCAGACACTAACATCATCAGCTCTTTTTTTAAGCTTGAGAGAAATAGCCATCCTTGCTTTCCCTAACATAGTCGCCAGTCGACGATCTGGTGCATGATTATGATAGTTGCAACAGTTGCTCTCTCCTTCAGCTATCGCTCTAGCTAATGTTCCATCAATATAGTTTAGTTTAGATTAATTTCTGAATTTCACTGCTGACGGCAGTGCGAATATGGGTTAGCAGGCTTGTCTCTTGAAATCCCATGGGGTTTGTCCTATGGGATGGGACATTAGGCTTGAAATTTGTCCCGTGTCCCATTGGGACAGTAGCCATGTCCGCATTTAGATCTACTTAACTAAAATCTGATGCTTTTAACTTCCACCTCCTTCCCTGCTTCTTATAGAAAATGGTATTTAAGATTTTTCGCGGTTTTTAGAACGGTCTTATGTGGACCCGTCCTTCCACTTCTCTAAACCTACTTCCACAACGGTGACTTCCCACATTTGAGGTTTAGTGTGCCTTGCCAACGGTTTTGGAAGCTAGACATTAGACATGCACATGATATAATATACTTGGTATTATAGTTTAAAGTTTTATGGGAATCCCATAGGACAGTACAAGTTGCTCTGGGATAGGACAGAAAAATCCATGGATATACCTGCGCATTAGAATTGCGTACAACTACCAGGAAACTTTTCTTAACTTTGATATTTCCTGTCTTAGGTGGTGAGGAGTTATTCGGGTTGCCCGTTACACCCTATCCTGAATTGCATGAGATCAAGAGACAACTGAACCTGCTCCAAAAGCTTTACGGGCTTTATAACAACGTCATCCAGACTGTGAACGGCTATTTCGAGATCCTGTGGTCGGAAATTGACATTGAGAAGATCAACGACGAACTTGGGGAATTTCAAAATCGGTAACAAGCTGCACAGAATGTAGCAATCCGTGAAAACTGTCGCAAAAATATTTTTCGCCAATGGTTCACCAACAGCTGTTTTCACGTTGTGAGTAGCCTGCAATTTGACTTATATGTGCTGAAATTAAGCAGGTAGAGAATGCTCCCACTCAATAAATGTTGTAGAAATTTCACAAAAAGATTTTTTCAGCTGTTGTTGGCTTGATACAACTTTTTCTATTGAGATCTGACAATATTTGAGTTGACAGATTTCACTGTGTGCTTCGTTGTTTTTTACTCACCCCTGTTTCGCTGATCTAACGTTGTCCGCTTGGCTTTTCTGTGAAGCAGTGTTTTATCTGCTTGGCTGGTATCCTTTGCAACACTACGCTGATGATTCGTTTGCGACAATTCATCGAAATGGCTCTCAATGAAAGTGATTGATATTTCAGGTGCCGCAAGCTGCCGAAAGCACTGCGCGAGTGGCAGGCTTTCCTTGACCTGAAAAAGACTATCGACGATTTCAGCGAAACTTGCCCCCTGCTTGAATTGATGTCCAACAAAGCGATGAAGGAGAGGCACTGGGAAAGGATTGCCACCGTAAGATTTGATTAATCTAAAAATTGTTATGAGAAAATAATATTTTACTTGGCTAGAGTTGCGCTTACATCCTAAGTCGTAATCTGCCAAAAACAACTTCGGTTTGCCCATTTCCTGTACACTTGGACTGGGGTTTGCGTTTGGGAACACGCTATGGCAAACACTAACTTTATCGGCTCTTGCAGCAAGTGCTGGCACCACAGGCGCATTGGCTGTAACAGGGGGATGCTGAGAGATCTTTTGACCATAAAAATATTTGCATGCCTCCGATGACATGGTGCAGTCGCCATCTCAAGTTAAGTAAGCTTTTATTCATATCAACATTTGGCTTTCCGACAATTTCAGAAGAGGCGATAAAATGCACACTGCTCGGTTTTGATTTCACTTGAAAACGAAATGAACTCTTTATTGTCATATACCGTGTTTGACTGAGGTTTCTTCTGTCACTAGTAGTTTTTCGTTCAGTGTTCCTCAGGCGACATCTGACTTCGTTGTGGTTATTGTGTTTCAGGTCACTAACCATCCATTTGACATTGAAAATGATGCTTTCACCCTGAGGGGCATCATGGAGGCTCCGCTGCTCCAGTTCAAAGAGGACATCGAAGATATTTGTATCGCCGCAGTCAAAGAAAAAGAAATAGAGGCAAAATTAAAACAGGCATGTGGCATTGTTTTGGGTTCTGATTCTTGACAGAACGTGTTTTATGCAGTAAGCATATTTTACTTGCTGGGTTTATTCAGGAATCTTTTGATATGTCAAAGTACTGTAATGCCTTTTTTTCGATTTAAAACGCTTTTCTAGCAAACTTACCTGCAAAATTTGTGCCATGTAAAAAGACTACGGGCCCTTTCAGAATGCAAGTTTCAACCTTTAATAATAAATCTTGATGCGTTTGCATCTAAAGAACGAAAACCTCTGCTGTATTTTCATTAAACGTTTTTTAATATGTCTGTTTTCCTTTTCAGGATTCGTAATGCTTTCGTTTTTCTTCTATTCTCGTATTGCTTGTTACTGGCTATGTTGCAGGTGATTGCGGAATGGGACAGCCACGAGTTTGTGTTTGCGACTTTCAAAAATCGCGGCGAACTTCTCCTGAGAGGAGACCACACCGGCGAAATTGTCACTGCGATTGAAGACAGCTTAATGATTCTCAGTTCGCTGATAGCAAACAGGCAAACATTTTTTAAGCATGATCTTTTTCTTGCCGAAATGAGTTTTTAAACAATAAAGTTGTCCTGAATAATGCAGACGTTTGCTGGCCACTAAACTTCTTGAGGGGTAATTTGTTTTTTGATCTTCCTATAATCAGAAAATAAGAAAAAATACTCGTCACGATATTTTTATCCTGTAAAAATTGATTTGGCGTGCGTGGAGGAAAAACAGTGTCTGATGGACTTACTGAAAGGTTTGAAAAAATGTACTTTTTAGCTACTTGTCCAGCCTAAACGTAATAAACTACATGTCGTAAAAGTGGGAATGCTAACAACTACGAAACAAAGTAAGACCGCTGACTTCGCGACGTTTCATAACCAACTGTTCGGTAGGCCGGTTACTATTTAAAGTTGGTGGTGTTTTTCATCAGATTGTTAGCTCAGTTTTTGTTTTCCCAAATGGCATGTGTTTTAGGTAAACACCAAGTAGAATACCTTTTTCACTCTTTGACGTACCAAATCGTGTTCAGTGACTGACTGTCTCTCATCACAAGATGAATATGTTCCAGATCAGCTTAAATAAGGTCCTAATATGCTTTATTTTTTTTCAGGTACAACGCCCCGTTTCGGGCTCGCATTCAAAAGTGGATACAGAACCTCACAAACACAACGGAAATCATCGAGAACTGGATGACTGTTCAAAATCTTTGGGTTTACTTGGAGGCAGTGTTTGTGGGTGGCGACATTGCAAAACAACTACCCAAGGCATGAAAAAGATGAATTTAACCTTATAACCATCTTTACTGTTCCGTGCGCTAATACACAGCGCAATATTAATTTTAGTAAATTTACCTTAAGGTTTATGCTTGCATCAGTTCAGTGAAGTAATTATTCTGAACCTTCTTTAATGCAAAGCACAAACATCATGAATATTACGGTTTTCTTAGGAGGCCAAACGTTTCTCTGGCATTGACAAGTCCTGGGTACGAATTATGACCCGGGCTCATGAGACTGCTAAAGTGGTGCAGTGCTGTGTTGGTGACGAAACAATGCAACAGCTCCTCCCTCACCTACTGGAACAACTGGAGCTGTGTCAAAAATCCCTGACAGGGTAAAATCTTTCGTGGTGTTTTATGGCATTTTCTTTAAAAACGCCAGTTGCTGTGTTTTGCTGTTATCATTTGATTTTAACATCTGATCAGATATTTGGAAAAGAAGCGACTGCAATTCCCGCGTTTTTTCTTCGTTTCTGACCCGGCCCTCCTGGAAATTCTTGGACAGGCAAGCGACTCTCACACCATCCAGGCTCATCTGCTCAACGTTTTCGACAATATCAAAACTGTGCGATTCCATGATAAGGTGCTGTGGTCGTTTAGTGTAGTTAAATTACTGCTATGAATATGATAATGGAAGTTATCTCTAAATGGGATTCGTATCAAAAAGAAACAGGTATATGACAACATTCCGAAGCAATCGTTACAGAAAGACGCTGTGTGCAACTTAAAATTGTCTGCTTTGGTAACGTAGCGCTTGTTTGTCAGTGCGAAAAGTTTTTCCTCAGGTATAATAAATTTTAACTTTTGCAAAATATATTCATCTTGCGTTTACTGAATTTGGCATAGTAGGGAGGTCTGAAATCAAATGGAACTTTCTTTTCACAGTTTTATGACCGCATCCTTGCCGTTTCTTCCAAAGAGGGCGAAACGATCGACCTGGTGCAGCCGGTACTTGCGGAAGGCAACGTTGAAGTTTGGCTGCAGCACCTGCTCAACAAATCCTGTCTCTCAGTTCACGGTATCATCCGCACAGCTTACATGGCCATACAAGACCCAAGCTTCAACCTCATTGATTTTCTAAACACCTTTCCCGCGCAGGTGGGGTTCATATGGCTTCAAATCAAAATGATCAATTTGATGTCAGTTTTTTTTCATATTGATTTCCATTGCAAAACAATATTTTCTGTATTACTTGGTCAATATAAACGACACCCTGATGTTTTTTGATAGAATACAGGGTGACACAAAAAAAACGGTCATCATCAAAAATCGAATAACTTACAAAATTTTATTTAGTTTGACACAGAACTTCAGCTACATTAGGTCAAGCCTGTGTAGCAGACATCTCCAAAGTTTCAAGTCTATACTACAAAAGTCTTTGTTTCACTGGCGCTCAAAAAATGTGCTCCAAATGAGCTTCCCGGCGCTGCAGGCACATTTGGATCCGGCGGGCAAAGTTATCGACCCTCCCGCATTCCTCCCTTGGGATCGCTCTTATTGCTGCTGTGATTGCTGCCTTCAGGTCAGGGATAGTCTGGGAGTTGTTGCGATACACGCTGTCCTTAAGGTATCTCCACATATAAAAATCTTGGGCGTTCAAGTCCGGTGAATGCCGCGACCACTGCGGCTCACACCTGCGGCTGATCAGACGGTAAGGGAAACGCTACTGTAGCCATGCCAAGTACTCGTTTGAGGTGTGGGGGGTGGCACCATCCTTCTGGAACCATTGGAGGACCCTGGAGACCCCTATCCGTCGACCAAGTGCTGTCCAGAACGTGCCAAGCACCTGGACATATCGCTGGGTGTTGATTGTCACAGACCGCTCGTTGTCGTCCTCGAACCAGAATGGTCCAATGATGCCATGTTTGGAGATGGCAACCCAGGCAGTGC
>JGI24021J15306_10000332_pt1 | contig 33056 bp, 16 predicted proteins | sample Ectturendosymbi1_FD_15306 | JGI IMG/M metagenome (IMG submission 15306)
CGGACACGTCAACAGTCACTAAGAAACAGACTGCGCGTTTGTTCCGTCTACTTCACTGTCCACACTCAGCTTTGCCATTTCACGAAGCAAATAGGCAGGAAAACGGCTCCCGTTTCAAGATACACAGTTTGAAGAACCATTAAAAACACAACAACCACCGGTTAAGAGAACGGGTACTTTGATCGTGTCCGGCAGATACGTGCTCTCCAACTTGAAGTCTAAAAATCAGGGCTGTGGAGCCGGAACCAAGCGATTTTGGAAGGCTGAAGCCGGAGCCTAAAATTTGGGTTCCGGTTCCACAGACATATTTGGGGGGGCAAGCAAGTTATACCAATATCACAATGGTTTTTAGTTTTATTTTTTTATTTTCGGATCAAATCGTTGTGGAGCCGGAGCCAAAAACTTCCACATGTTGGAGCTGGGACCAAAAAATTTAGATGCCTGGAGCCGGAGCCTGAAATTTGAGTTCCGGCTCCACAGGCCGGCCAAAAACCCAGACACGACATGTAATCCCGTTGCAGGTATAATGCTTCGTGAAGAAACGCAGCCGATTGGCGATCGCCAAACAGCGTGACGTTGCGGAACGCGGCGAAATGTCGAAGCGCTACGTTTTATTTCCGAAACTTGGCGCATACCTCGCTCAGAAAGAAATCCACGACTTGGAAAACCATGTTGAGCGGGAACTTCGCAGTGAAGAGCGTCAGGAACCACTGGCTGGAAAACATATGGCATTCCACCGCCAGCTGCTTGAAGTGGTCGTATAAGCTCGGCATTAAGTCCTGCAAACATTATTACCAGGGGCTGTTGCGGGCGGTTCGATGGAAATTTATTTGACAAAAGTAAAATTACACGCCGGGTTTTCACCTTTAGAACAGCCAGCTGTCTATTCGACACAGGGTGTTGTTTCAAAGGCGGTTTGTCTCAATGGTACAGCGACAGCTGCGCCGGCCAAATCAAAAACTAGCAACAGACTGATACAGCTGAAGAGAAACAGCATGGGAACGATTCTGGACGGTATTGACAGGACTGTAGTGAGAAGATGAGGCCAGTGTCACACTCGCAGCACCGTTATTACGAACTCCATCTTATCTCCAGTACCCTGCGACGAGTTTCGACCGGAAATCTTAAGCTTGACAAAGTCCTAATGATTCCTCCTCATGACAGTCCGGACCAGTCTGGCAATTTTTGGAATTCTTACTAAATACGGCGAACTTATTGCTATCATCACAAGTCACATGCTGGCATCTTGTAAAAAGTGTTAGGAATTTTTTGATTTGAGTNGAGGATCGATGGGGATNTTTCTGCATTACGTGAACCATACGATTTAGATCAGTGCAAACAAGCCACACAACTGAAACATCACGTAATGCTAACAAAGCATAACAACACATTCAAACGCCAGGCTGGCACGATTAGAGCCCATGAAACCTACAAAGTGTACGCAAAACAACATGAGCAAGGCAAGAGTATCTCACTTCGATGCACCGCTCCAGTTGATAAAACTTCAGATGTAGAGCCTCGAACCCGTTCTTGAACAGGTCTCTCATCTTGTACTCGTACATTATCTTGACAAGAACGCAGAACGCCTGTTCTTCTGGCATCTGGGCAAGAACAAGAAGGTAGCGTTTTGGTGAGCAGGTTTTTCTAGGCACTGTTTGCACACCGAAATTTATACTGCGTCAGATGTAAAGTTACCTGCAGCGCTAACATGATCCAGTAAAAGGCCCCACCGTCACCTGTGACCTTGTCGCAATAACCATGAGGGACGTTTTATCATGTAATGTTAAGACGCAGGTTTGATGGAAAAACTGACTCCCGGCACGAGTTACTGAAACGTTCAAATGTTGGCCTCACCCAGGAAACACACCAGTGAAAGACGACATAGCACGGGGATTGTATTTCGGCTTTGGCTCACAGATAAAAATTTAGAACGGACGGATCATCCTCAAGAAAACGAAAGCGACAAAGGTTTTATACGCTAGGGATGAGGAACACCTCTGTCAAGTAGATCTGTTGAAAACGCAGAATGGTTCAAAACACGAGTGGATATTACAAGTAAGGGCCCGAGGCAAACTCTCAGAGAGGGGCCTCAAAACATCGCTGACCCTATTTTTGTTCACGGTATATCAAAAAAAGGGCCCGAACATTTTGTACGTGCTGTACAAAAACTTCATTGGCTGAAAACAAGTTGCATTTTTTTGTCTGGGAATTTGCTTCTTCGTGAAAGTCCATTTCACAGTTTAAATTGTTTGAAGTCATTTGATTTTGAATTGCTCTTCATCTGCACGTTAAAGGTGTTTTAAAGGTCCCCATTGGCGCATTTGCACATAATTTTGATTCAGACCTTACTAAATGCGGTTCTGGAGTCGTTCATAAGCTTTTTAACATAAAAATGCAAAAACTAAGTGCGAAACACTCAAAGGTGGGTCCCCACGGCATTTCTGAAAAAAAGGGGGAGGCAACCGATTTGTTCGCCTACTCTAATATCCACCCCTGGGGTCAATGCGCACAAAACGATAGACCAGAGGTGCAGAACACAGACACGCCTTATTAAGTTTAAAATAAAAAGTGGTCTTTCCATTTGGCGTAAATCAGAACAGCTTGCGTCTCCGTCGAAAAATTTAAATCAGGCTTAATCACGGCACATGCGTAAGTTCTGTCAAAAACTATTTAACAAAGTAACTAATTAGCCTACTCCCGTGTTGCTGTCTTTATCTGACGACATTTTGCTTGGCAAGGAAGTTCGTTTGCAATGTCAGCAAATATTTCAGCTCGACACGGGGCGAGGTTGTGTGAAAGAGTTTGGAACGCGCACCCTCTCAGGCTTGCTGCACACTACAGAAGGGAAATATAATTTGCGGCACCCAGTGGCGAACCCATACTGACTTGCTTTAAGGTTTGATGTCATTTTGAAGACGTATTTTTAATGACATATTGAAAAACGTATCAGCTCGCGTCACTTCTGAGTATTGTAAGTGGCACCCTGGGGTNCCGCGGCATCCNGGCTGGAAACAACTGGCCTGGNTAAAACGGCGCACCAGTCAACTTTTTTGATAGCGCGTCTCTTTTTGTTAATCCGTAGATTTTAACCAACAACTTGCAAGAAGTGCACACAACAGTGTTATAAGTTTGAATCGCAAGTCACTGAGGCAATTACATATACCGGTGTAGCCAGANGTGATGAAGAAAATCGCCTTAACACGAGTAGAACCGNCACTGGCCTACATTTAAAATCCCCAACGTCTGGTCAGCGCTTAATCANTTNTGAACGNCCGAAGCGCACAAGCGATTGGAAATCGAAGGCTTGTCTGGGTCGCGCGAACGCTATTCGCTCTGCAGCTGGTTTGAAAGGTACATGAAATCTTAAAGAAAATGTGAAACATTCCCATTTATGCAGAGGTTGACAAACGTGATTTATGCAATTTACATTTCAACTTGCACGATATGCGGCAAGCAACCTGAAAGGTCTTCCGAGCGAAGGGCGTCGCATCAAAGAATTTGGAACACAGCAGATGCGGGAAGAGAACTGCTGAACTACCGTTTGTCAAACAAGCCTTTCAATTTCACGTGCATAGAGAGTTTGCCTGTTTTATGTAGCCCCTTGACAGTTCATTCGTTGGTCGTCTTACGTAGTGTGCAGAAAACAGCATGTCAAGCCATGAACAGGTCTACTCCCGAGTGTTTGCTAGTACCTTCTCCTTGTTGTTTCGGTTTCGTGAAATCTCGTCTGCTCCTGTCTTTTAATGTAGTCCCTTTAGATCTTTTGCTTCAGATTCCGACTTAGTTCAGGTTGTTACAACGGTGCCGATCTTATTAAGTTATTTACGATAATCCTTGCTGACAGACTACTATGTCTAGGATCCGTTTTCAAACAGTGTTTTTTCCTTGCTTGAGACACCTATACCATTTATTACACTACACAGTTTTGCTGAAAGCTTGACTAAGTCTGACGATGCGTACTTGAAACGCGAAATAGACTTCGCATTCATCTATTCGCTAACTGACTCTACCGAGACAAAGCCTGTAGAGACACTACATAGCACAAGAGAGTGTTTAGTAATTACCAACTTATCTTCAACATTGGAGCTTCTTTCGACAAAACTTGGCATTTTTCACTCAAACTCAATACCACTGACATGCCAGCCAGGGTTGCCGCAGGTAGCTTGCAAAACATTGTAAAACAGTTTTTGACTGAAAACCCACACCTACCAGTCAAAATGCAGGGCTGCCTAGGGAAACCACCTGAACCGATAGCAGCATTGGTGAAAGTAGTGACGTAAAAGTTCAACTTTTAAACTCAAAGCAGTCTGCGAGAGGCAAAGATTTGCCAATACCCTACCTAAGTAAATAGAAGTGTTGCGTGGCAGCTGCTACGAATTACCCCCGAAATTCTCACGGGCGAACGTAACGAGCATCGCATGTTGTTGAAGGTAAAGATTGTGTCGTTAAGATAGTAATGGCTATCGCCGAAAGTGAAGTACGCCACCAATATGAAGACGATACAGCTGAAGACGGATAGGGAAGTCTATGATGAAATGTTAAATATTTTAGAATCGTAAAATACGCTAGTAATCACGATCACGATGCTTTGACAGTTTTTATTGCCTCAATCACGCAGCCTTCGGGCTTTTTATCTGTTACCATGGGTGTCGGAAAGGGATTGCCTTGATCCTCCTTGGATTTTGAAAGTTGATATTTTGTTATTAACTTTTCTGTGGAAAAGTGTTTTTCTTCTTGTTTCGGAGTTGGTAAAAAAAAATTTCACAAGTGTTGGTCCCCCTGGAAAAATCTACAACAGCCCACCCTGGAAAAAATCCATTGCAAGCGCGCTTTCGGATTATGACAGATTTGAGCACTCAACTGTGACGTGGTCTCTGCTGCTAGGAATCAATAACGCATTTTCCAAATAGGATTCGGTCACTCTTTTCTCCTTATTTGTATCACGCTACAAAAACAATGGCTCGACGCTAGCGCGCTACAGGCGCAACAGCCCAGCGAAATTTTTTTACACGGACAAGATGGGTAGTACAAGTGCTATGTGTGGTTCCTTTTTGAAGCGGAATCATAAAAATAGTTCCACTGACCACTTTTAAAATTTCGTATCAGGCAATGAGAATAGATTTGGGATTTTGTGTCAGTTGGACAAGATTTGGCTTTTGGACCCATAAAAATCGTAAAAAGGCAAAAACATCTTACAACTTTTAACTGAGAAACTTGATTTGAGACGGAATTCCACTAAATCAGCATGCAAATCGAGACATTAAATTCAAACTTCAATGACAGATTTCACATTATTCCGAGTCGAAAAGTTCTCAGATCCCCAGTTCAGTAGGTTGGATTGGTCTTTGTCGACAATAACTAGTATACTCGGAATGCTTTACCGGATCAAGATTAGTTTTGTCCATCAAAGTTTACAAGTCTTTCTCGTAAACGTTTAAAAGTGCAATATTGCTCTTGGGTTATTGCTTGTGCGTTTCAAACTTGCTAGCTAGCAGCCTGGAACGCCCGTGCCTAACACAGCTATGGAAGGCGGTTTTGTAGATCAAGTTCAGCTGCGCTGAGGTGCAACTTCTCACGCAGGAGAGCAACTGTGCATATGTTAAACAATACATGAAGTTTCGTATATGAAGCAAAAATGCAAGAAGCAATTAAGCGGTTCGCTAGTGCTTGATTAGTGTAGTGGTTCCCAACATGGGGTGCAAGCCCCAAGCTTAATGGCGGAAGTAGGCTTCTTACGTGGAAATGGACGCTTGTTTTTTAAGTAATTAAATTTATATTTCGAAGGGGTACATCACGACTTTGAACATGATTACGTGGGACATAGCCCAAAATAGGTTGGAAAACACTGGATTAGTGACAGTGAAGCAATACCTCACGGGTCACGATTTTGTGCAAAGAAACAATATTTGGAAAAAGTGTCGTAAGTCGGAGGACTGCGTTTGATCGTAAGGAAAACAAACAGTGAACGCAAAACGTGCGCAACAATCTCTCGGTTTGTTTTGAAAAGCAGTGAGCGCACAACTTACCGGCACTCGCAACCATGCTGCGCACATTTCTGCTCAACTTCGCAAAACATACTCGAAGCCCGACTACTGCTAAATGCAGTTTTTGTGAAAAGATGCACCCAGCGGGCTTCCCACCTGACTTGCAAGTTTCTCGTTGCTTGCCTGACGCGAAGGTCGTTTCGGTCTACATCACAATTGCCTGTCACTGCCACAGGACAAGTTTCATTACATTCGCCTTTGATTACACTTGCACTCCCTTCGGAGTTCAACAGGTGGTCTTCGGGAGCCAATCTCAGCACGCACAGTGATACGTCGATACACAGTGATACGTCGATACTTGAGCGAATGCTGGATTAATTCGCGATGAAGTTTCCCATGCACACCTCTGCTTACGCCGAGCACGAGACTTTCGACTTGCAAGGTTTTGTTACGACCGTAAATCGATCTTCGCTTAACGGCTTCGGTAGCGCGCCTTCAACCCAGTGTAACACTTAAGCCGGTTAAGTAAAACGTATCGAAAAACTCCAATACAACCGGATGAGCGAGGGTTTTTCAGCTGTTTCGCACAACCTTGGTTCAGACGCACAGCAAGGAGGCTATTAATGTACTGCAACGAAGCTCGACGACGTCGTTTTCACCAAAACGGTTCAACTACATTCGCACAACAACAACAAAGTCACCGAGTTCGTCACCTGTAAATCCTCCCACCTCTGCAACGACCAATTATCTAGATACAGTGCTTCTCAACCTTTCATGGTTCGTGCCCCCCAAAAGCGTCCTGTTTCCCCCTAAATGTACCACAGGGCCGCGATTGAGAAACCTTGAACTTTCCGCAAATTACCACACAACTAGCGGTCAAGCTACGAAACAAAGGCCGCCCTCCCCTTGCTCTAAACTCGTCATTTCCAAATTAACCGTGTGATCGGCTGAATGTGAGACATGGCCACACGTAGTTTAGCAAAAAACCGGCAAAGACGGAAATAGTACTCTGAATTTCCATCGATCCTAAGAATAACCTTTCAAGAGCACTAAGGATTCAGAGGACTTACGTAAGGTTGAACTGTATGCATGAATTTCTTGTCGGTTGTAGCTGGACCCCCACCCAAAAAAATTCCCATTGAAGTTGAACTGTCGGCAAGCCCACGTAAAGCAGGCTATAAGCGGCACCAATTGAAAATTTGCCATCTTCGACGTCTCACACTTTTCTGACAGAAACGAGTCGTCGGTCTATCCGACCTCAAGCTTTGATTAACTTTAAACCACCGATATAGCACAATAGAAGTCACATAAAAAGTTATAGCAAAATGAAAGTTCCTCTTTACAGACAATTTTCTGCGCAGGCTGATGAAGCTCTCAACTCGGGCGCGATTTTCAGCGAGCTTCAAACAAACACAAATTAAAAAAAACAACACTTGATTTTCCCACTGAATCTTGAACAAAGCCTAAGCACATCCGAGCAAGTTTCAACGAAATCGCCGCCAAGCACTCACGTGCAATAGCAACGCCGCTGCTAGGAACGATAAGCCTTGACAATATCCCACTTCCTGATCGAGCACAGAATACGCCTTCGATATGCGATAAAGGGAGTCCTGGCCCAGGCCTCCCGTGTCCTTGAAGTAGTCGTGGGCGGGAAAGGTGCGGTGGATGTCGCGCTGGATGATGCTCTCCTGTGGCGAGTCCTGCGCACACACATTTGCTTCACGCTGAACTTTTACGCAAGTGTGCTGTGCCCTGTTTTTTTCAGTAATTTTTCGGTCACAGACCAAATTTTTTTTGAAACGACCGAAAAAATTAAGTGATTTCGGTCAGAATGTCTGAAAATATAGGCTAACGGACACTGTTACGGCGAATTTTGATACAACCGTACGACAGATGACCAAAACGTCTCAACAAAAAAAATGACTGAAATGTCTCAGCGCATAAAAAACAGGCTGTGCCTGACTGATTGACTGGCTGTGCTGTATGCTGCCACGCATCGCAGCTGGTAAATATACGGTAAGTGTTGTAAGATCAGACGACAAAGATGGGCACGCGGGTCTGACGGGGAGACAAGCGAAATCACAAATGCAAAAAAAAAACATTTTTTACTTTGGTAATAAGTGTCCTGTACTTCTCCAACATGTCATCGTTGTCGTGGCAACCGGCCAAAAGCTGCCAGACTTCACCGCGGAGGGGATCGGGGACGCTGCCAGGTTGTCGCACGAGAGACCGGAGTCCGGTCGGACGCCGGGACAGATCGGCGTGCCACCGGGTCAGGGCATCCCCCCAATCGGAGAGCACTCTTTCCGAGCATTCCTTGTTGACTTCGCCAGACCCGCTCAAGAGCGGTTCATCCGTGTCTGGAAAAGTGGTCGGTTTTTTGATGCGACAAAGAGATTAAAAATGCAAACGATGCAGACGAAGAAAATGACATCGTGCGAGGGTTTAAAAATGCGTTGGCATTTGACAACTTCGAAAGCATTTGTACCTTCTTTTGGGAGTGAATTGCGTTCAATCAGCGAGTCACAAGCGTAGTATAAAAAAGTTCAGTCATTTTAAGAACCAAGTTGCAACATCTAGTCATTGTGTTATGCGTGCCTTGAATGGAGCCCATCAAAAACAACAAAAAGAAAACAGACAAAGGAAATTAAAATCTTGGAACTATGTGCAAGATGTTTTTATTTCTATATAGCTCCGAACCTTGACCATATGACACCACTTTCCAAAAAAGTTGAGAGTGAATCCACAACTCCACTAATATATCGCAGAGTTCAAATTGACATCTTTTAACTGTATGAGCGTTTCCAACACCCCCGCCCAAAAGTTTTCCACAGTTTTTCTAAGTTTTCGAACAAAACTCGACAAAGCTGTGCCTTCCTCCGCCAGACCTCAAGATCGTTCGATGCGAACATTCCGGAGCAAGGCAATGTGACGCAACAAACGTGATTATTCGGATACACCATGAAATGAATGGGTCATGCTTGGCTAAGTAGCATTGAACGAAGAAATGTGACGCAATCGTTCACACTGAAAGCACCAGCAGCGTAACAATCGATATACAGTGACGCAACTTTAATCAGGGGAGAGGCGGCTCCAGAAAATTTGCTTGATTCAATCTTGCGGGTAAAAGCAGTACTTGTTTATGAATACAACAGCACGAAAGTCATGTCGCACGATATACATGGTAAATACTTTTGTTGGTGTGCGTGAAAAAACCGTCATCCGTTTTTGCGCTCATTCACATACAACCACCTCTTGTGCTTTATTGTGTGATCCTTGATCAGGACATTGCATCTTGTAAGCACGTGCAAATAAGTTAACATACGTTTCAAATCGGTAAACGACGATGCGCACGCTTGTAAATGAATGCAAACTTGCACTGTCCATTCAGCACATGTGCGTCTGTCGAGCCTTAATTTCGCGAGCACTTTTTTTCGCTCTTATCGGTTTGACCTTACGCTCATCATCGCATTCATCTACGAAAAAAATGCGCTTTGCATTTTATATAAGCCTTGCGAGTTGGACCCCAACCATTCTGACTGAACTTTGAATGTAAACATGAGATTGATTGATGTTCAATGCTTTTTCAAACCTGCACTGTCAAAGTATAAGATGTTATTTCAGAGATCAAAAGCGATGTTTGCTGACGGTGGCAAGAGTTGCCTTTCGAAACACCTAACAAGTTTTCATTTAAATCACCGCTTGTTGCGCTATTGTTTCTTAAAGCATATTTGGTCATTACAAACATTTGTTTTTTGGCAACGTGAAGTAATTAAGGAGCAATGAACAAATTCAGTAACATTTTCTAATAACTGATGTCAGGTAATGCAGGATAGCTAAAATGCACTCACACATAATCATATCGTGCACTTGTTAAAAAAGTACTGAAGAGTTCTTCAATTGTTGGAGCATTACCAACTGGCCAGGGGGGAACGAACCCGTCAATGAAAGTTACCAAGGGGTAAACTAAAGAATTTTTTTTATTACGTAATCGTTCTCCAAGGCAGCAGTTTTTTCACGTTCATCCAAGCGAAGCGAACAGACTTAATCATTCGCCAAAAACTCAGCATACCCACGTTTTTTCATAACATTTTAAACAAAAAAGCGCAGAAACGTTTTTTTTTAAATCTAACTCGTATCAGTAATCACTCACCGTCATCGTCCTCTTCGTCCTGAGGACAGGAGGAGCTGAGGGCGTGCTCTCCGCCGCGATTGGCGTCATTCACCGGATGACTCCATCTCGTTCGGCTCGTCTCGCTTTCGATGTTGACGACCTCGTACATCTTCTTGTTCACTTTCTGATTCTCCAACTGCAAATTAACGGCGGTAGGCGGTAGTGGGTGCCAGAAAAAAAACGAACTTGCCGATGCGTAGTAAACTCGCGCTCACAGCCCGTACAAACACGAGAAAATCACTGCATCTCTCGAGAATTCTTCGTACCATCGATGACGACGTTCAGCGCAAAATAAGCACCCGTTCGCTTATCGGGAGAACCACGATGTCACTGCGCCTTTACAGCGTAAGTATGGTTTCTCACACAAACAAACCGATTGCAGAAGAAAAGAAGGAATCGCGAACGTCACGAAACGAACCTCGCGCAGTCTCACGAAGAAGTTCTCGCGCAGGATCTTCTTCCCGAAATACCAGAACTTCTCGGACGGTGGAAAGATCCGGGCCTTGGTCTCGATCAAGAACCTGACCGGCTCCTGGATCTCTTGTATAACGAGGTCGACTGCCACACTCAGAAACACACGAGTACCTGTCGAGTACGTGGGCGTACGTAGAACTTTACTCTCCACTACCGTATGCGCAAATTTGCATTAACAAATGCAGGCAGCGTTTCCTACTGAACGTGACGGTGAATTTAAAGCAGCTCGTTGCAAGATGTTGCGCGGTCTACTTTAAGGTGCGGGAAAAATACGCTTGACTTAACAGTATTTGATGGGTGTCGTTTGGGATCCAGGATGAACGTGTCACTGCGCGGTGCATTAACCTGCAGCTTGGGGACGGCACATCGAATGTTAAGGTCGAGTTCTTTGAACATCTTTCTGTGGAGTTCCTTGGTTTGTACCCGGTTCCACTACTTTAACTTAGAGCGGAGTTGCGTCGCAGTTGCGTGGCAAGTTTTAACACGCTGTTCGAAAGTGTAGCGACTTTTCTGTGAAGATAGGCAACTGATCGAGACGAAGAATTATCGAAGTGTCGTCACAGTAGCATGCACAGCAGCTTCGTGAACGATCAACATGAGTAGGGATGCAAATCGAAGAGAATCTGAGCAAAGGGACCCAGACAAGCGAGCCCGCATTTAAAATATCCTTTGTAACTAGTGAAACAATAACTTGGACTTCGCTTAAAACTTTCGCTCAACTTTGCTCTGTGACTGGTTTTATGCTGCAACCACTCAACTCTGAACATTGAAGCAGGTCAGGTCAGATCAGTTATTGAACTACATACCGGCCAAACAATGACGGCAAATGCGCAAAAAGCAATAGTTTTGGTTCTTGTGTCGAATGCAGTGGCGGCGCACGTGCAGACACAGCAGAGAGTCTACACAGATTCCGAAGCGGTATTTCGAAGTTACGGCGCGTCGCTTTTTCGGCTACAAACGGACAAAAACCGGACGACGCTCCAACTGCAAAACGCAATCACCTTTCTGGGTTTCCGTGTTGAGCAGAGCGAACTGCGCCGCGGTCGGATCCCAGGTGCCACTGACGGAGTGAATTCCGCCGTGATCTTCGCTGACGACCGCCCGGTCCATGTCGAGCAGGTGCATGTCGCCCTGCTTGACGTTGCGGCCGGGCGTGAGCAGCAGGCCGAAGCACCTGCGCGCGACGTCGTTGGCTTTTATTATGTCATGAAGTGTAGCTTCGCTGGCGATGCGTGAATAAAAAAAACGGGTTCGGGCGAATCGGACGAGCGCTGCGCGAACTTCGACCATCGCGACGCCGCACACGCCGCGATAAAACAGACGACCGCACAGTGGAAGTTGTTCTTTCATGAAACGTCAATGGCGTAGGTCAGGGTCTCTAACCTAAGTCAGGGGTCTCTCACCTACGGCCCGCGAGCCAAATCCGGCCCGCGAAGCCATTTCGTCAGGCCGCAAAGGAATTTTGCCAATAATGAAAAAATTTCCGAAAAATTTGTTCATTTGCTAGAGTGTAACAAATCACGAAACAACCACATTACGTTAAGGTGTCCGGGCATTCGAACTGTTGTGTAACAGCTTCTGTGGCCCTCGGACAAAGACCCTGGCGTAAGTGATCGATCGAGATTGTTTTTAACGACCTTGTACGAAGTGAAATCGACGAGTTTCCTCCATATCTGGTTCCGTCACTTTCGTTTTTTCGTCATTTCCGTACCTACCTTTCTATGGTCAGTTCGACGTTTGTTGTCTGCGTCACGGTGACAATCACTTTCTTTTCCAAGCTTTTCCTGAACTTGAAGCAGGATGACGTTTTGTCCCACGGGACTGTGGCGTATCCACCTCTGCCGTCGTCCTCCCTTGAAGATCAGCGGATTCGTGCGTGAGTATGGTAGACAATGGCAAGCTAATCTTGACAATCGCATCATGACACACCGTACATAAACCGGGATTTTAATGAAGCCCATTGTTTTTACTACTACTATCTAAACAAATTTCGAAAACTGAGGTTTGCATTACGAATGATTCCGTTCTCGCGAGGTATCTGCGTAACGTAGGAACCTCTACGACTTTGAAAGCTTGACAATGCTTCAAAATTTGCGCTAGATTCGACAAAAAGAGAGCAAAGCAAGAACTGAAAACGTGCCTCTACGCAAGGTTGCCGGAAGTCACGTGACATCAGCAGCAATTGCACGAACGGTTCGTTACGCAATCGTTTGTTGCGAAAATCCTGTCACGGTCAAGATACTTTACTTTTGTGTATAACGTGCAGCAATCCCGGGAAGTGAATGACATGCCGACTTAAAACTTGCTCGGAAAGGCAATCCAAACCCATGCAAGAGTGTAATGCAGCACGCGCGTGGGTCACGTAGCTTGTTGTTTACTGTGAGAGCCGGGCTACACTGCGGCATTGCTTGTAGCAGCGCCAACGCCCATATCGGAGCACGCAGTGAGAAAAGCACCGATAAGTGAAAGCTGAACAACCGATTTCTGAAGCGAAGGTTCACGACGGATAGTGAACAAAAGAAAAGAAATAAGAATACATTTAAAAACACATATAACAAAGTCAATGAACACGATTTAAAATAATAAAAACTTCAGGCGGAAAGGATACTTTTGACAGTGAATTTGACGCACAATGCAAATGCTGATTGAGGCACCATGACATTTGAATAACGTTTCATGTCACATTTCTCATTCTTACTACACTGAAAGTTGCCTTATTATGTTGTGGAAGCATTTACAACATAGACGCGGGTTACCACGCGAGCGATCAAGCACGAAAAGACGCTCGTCCCCCCCTGTCCACCGCAAACTGAATAAAAAAATCTTTTCACTTTTACTTGGGTAGGAGTGGAATGTTAGATACTGTAGCAACTACACATATCATGGAACAGTCAGGTTGACTGTAAAAGTGATGACTATTCGCCGTGCACCGAAGTGGAGAACACATTCGGGCAGCGACAAAAGCTGTTAAAAAACGTCATACTTGATCTCGAGGGAAACGTCGAAGCAGTAAATAGATTGATCGGCGATCGGCGACATTCCCGGTTCGCTGTCGCTCGCAGCAAGCGCTTCACTGTGTGGAACCATGGAGGCGCCGTCACGGACTTGCGACCTGAATGGGCGTGTTATGAAAAAAGCACATGTGGGCGTTAACTGTTGCTGGTATTCTCGTGATTTACTGTACATCAACGCTGACATGGTTCTGAAGTAACCGGTTCCTGGTTGTTTTTATCGCCGAGACATTTCGGCCACTTGTCCGGAATATCTTGAAAAATTCTGACATTTTTTCTTCGTTGACAGATATTTTTTACGACTTACAAAAAGCATTACGACCGAATTGACTTAAGTTTTTCGGTCACTTAAAAAAAATTCGGTCAATGACCGAAAAGAAAACCCAGACCAATTCTCCACACTGGAAGCAACAGTAGCGAATGGGTGTAAACAAGTGATGAGGTTTCGTTGCAGCAGTTAAAACCTATAACACACGATTCGAAGCAGCAGAAGTTTGGTGACTCAAACAAAGCACGTTTCGTGAATCGACTGCGGCTTTTGAGAAAGAATCACTAGTTTGGCGTGTGCATTTACTAAACTGTGTCGTTGCATGACGGGTGGCGCTTGCATGCGGCGAGAAATTAGCGGCGTTGTTTTCACCAGATCGTCATACGCCGCCTGATGAGATTTGGTTCTAGTTTCTAAAGCAGGGGTTCTTAAAGTTTGCTTTAATACCCCCGGGGGTATTGAGATTAGATGTTGGAGGTGTTCAACAGTGTTGGAAAGTACAGTCCAAATCCAGACTCAAGTTCTCACTCTTAAAAACTTGAATGTGATGCAGCCTTTGCATTGACTTTTTTCCTCACTATTTTTGAGAATATTCTTTACCATTTCTGTGTTTATTTCTTGCACTTTTTGTCGTTAAATTTTTGTTGAAAAGGGGTATCCTGAATCCAGATTGACCGAAAATAGACTGAGGGCTATTGAGGCGTTAAAACTTTTAGGATCACTCTTGAAAGGCGTGTTTTACAACGAGAAACGTTTCGGGCGATTGTGCATTGCAAAATATGAGGCGGGATTTGCCAAGCTACTTCCTCCAATAAAACACCCACGGTGAAATCTGACGTTTCTGCGCTCCACCAACACGAAATCAAAACATTCGTAACTGAGATAAGGCTTTGAACGAGTAACCTTGAAAAAGTTATGCTGAACGCAAAATCCGCTTTAAAAACTCTTTTCAAGACAACCTTTGCTCGAAGGCAAAGGTATTTTACGACAAGAGCTTTCTTACCGACGCATTTCGTTGACAAAGTGAGATTTAGCAAGTCATGAACAAGCTTGTGATGCAGCGGTGCAACCAAACAAGTGGCAAGTTTCGGACGAGTACCGGCTACGGTTGATCGAAGTTGTGACGATTGTTCATATTGACCCCAGTGGCGACGAGATGTAGGGCGGTTTTAGTGTACTGCGTAAAATTCCAACCATTGCCTACGTCAACGTACATGGTGGTGGACTTCTTTTCCTTTTAGTTACAAAACACTTTGGACCAATTTTTATTCGAATCCACTGACATTTGCTACTTAAGCAAGGAAGCTAAATTTTAGAGTAGACCATCACCTAGCGACGAAATACAAGCATTTACTATGGCAACATCAGGGGGCTTTTGACCCATGCGCTTTACTGACCATACATTGGGACGGGAAGATCACAGCATTACGATCGCACCAAAGCGGGCCGTTTACCAATTTTAGTGCCTTGCAAAGACAGACGTCCTCCTCAATCGTCTGGCTGTCACAAGCTAGAATCGGGTAAGGCGTACGACTAAGCGGAAGTAGTGGTCTCGGAACTACATCGGTGGGGGGCAAAACGGTTCAAATACGTGCAATGTGTTTCGATACAGTCAGCGTTAAGCAGGAAGGAGTCAGCGATTTCATCGAAACCTCGCTCGCGAGAAACAACCCTTGACTTTAGCGACATCACATGCCCGAGGTTATCCTTGACGGAAATCCCCGATCATCGACACATTCGCTGGGCACCTTCTGGCCAAGTATGGATAAGTGGACTTCTGGAGATCACTGCACGATCAGCTATTACTGAGCAATTGCAATCTGTTCGCGAAGATGTCCTGCTATTCATAACCGATCAGCTAAACCTCAAACAACCTTGGGACGATAATTGCTGGGTTATTGGAACATGGTATCATATTTCTCGGAGTACCAAAAAGAGGCGTCAAATACCGCTATCTTGGTGCACTTCATCGATCCAGATTGATGGCCCAGTTCTAATTGGACCCTCATACCACTGTCGATAACAAAAGCACCCCAAAACGTCCAGTCAATTGCTATGTGTAGTATGTTTATCAATTGTGGTGGTTACATAAGCTACTGGTACAGCTGTGATTCAGTTGAATATCGTACATGTACCTAATAATGACTTAAATTTGATGAAGGATTTAGCGATGTATGCCGATGGACAAGTAGCCGTCAAGGTCTACTCCAGATACCTGTAGTCTGTATTTTTCGCGGAGACACTTCGGTCATTTTTTGCTGAGACATTTTGGTTACTGAGGCCTTTCGGTCATTTGTCTCACAGTTGTATCAAAACTCGCTGTAACAGTGTTCATTACCCTATATTTTCAGATATTCCGGCCGAAATGACCTAATTTTTTTCGGTTATTTCAAAAACGTTTCGATCTATGACCGAAAAAACACAGCCTATAGTACTTGTCGGGGGGTCTTATACGTTTCGCACTTTTGTTAGTAGAGTAATTGACATTGATAAGAGGAATTTGTTCGTAATATGGCAAATAATTATGGATCCGAAGATCCGCCAAACCGAGCTGTGCTGCCTGTCGATATCATGGCGAGAGGAAAATGTCTCCGACTTCTGTGCAACTGGAACTGAAAGATTATCTTGGGTCAGACAAGAGCTTCTTAATCCTTGGTTCTAAGGACTGAACTGACAGTGCGTTGAACCAAAGTGCCAAGGAAGTCGTTTCTACGCTGAGGACACAAACTATTTGGCAGGATGTGGTGTGACGTATACGACAGAGTTCAATTCTTCAGTGGCCAACGATGAGAAATATTACGTTCTCCAGGTGGTGAAACATCATCGATGAAGGTTTCCAATATCCAAGACATTGGATGAAATCTATACTGTTTGACTGAAAACGGACTAAACATGTTATCGTGTCAGTATGTGTCTAAAATGCGTATGGGTGAAATCTACATCAAGACTATCACAAAAAACTTCTTTGCGTAAGTGGAAAACGTTGAAATCATTTTTTGAAATTTGTTAGATAGTGCTCTCACCAACTGAAACATTTTCAGCGCCCGGTGCAATTCAAACTTCCAATAGGATAAAATTAATAACGCCCTAATGTAGGGTGGAGGGTGGGTAATGGCTTAGACCAGGGGTCGGGAACCTTTTTGACTAAGGGAGCCATGAAACCTGCATATTTTTAATTGTATTTCCATGAGAGCCATATAATATTTTTCAACACTTAATGCAACTAATATACTTAACTAACGTGTGCATTTTAAGCAAAATCAACAATATTTTAAACAAAGGTAAATATCTGAATTTTCTCTTCAATAGCATGCTTCTTATTGTTAATGCAACTTCTGGTGATGCATGGTGTAGCTGATGGCTTTGTAGGAAAATTACAGAAAAAGTTCCATCCGTAACAATCGTGTTAAGAAAATATCAAGCGATCCAGATGCCGTCATTACAAGAGCCACATCTGGCTCGCGAGCCATAGGTTCCCGACACCTGGCTTAAACGATTGATGAGATTTCATGAAGTCGTTTGTTTTCACCGATAAATATCCGCTGCAAAGTGGCGGAAATATCGGAACCAGCTCCAAGCAGCATCAGCAAAACCTTTTCGTTTCTAAATCTCGGATTACTTCGGATGTGTGTGTTGAAGTTGAACCTTTTTCTTAAAGTAGGTTTTTGTGAAAGGTCTTTGTGTCAAAATAATACCATTGATGTCGAATTGCTGGCAACAAGAACGACTGTTTCATAAACCGCATATTAAGGGCAAGTTTCTTTTCGACAAGCAGTAGTTTGTGCTACCCACTGCTTGGAAGATATTGATCACGCACGACGCAACACGGAGAATCGATCAGCGAAGAAACGATATTCACAAAGGAGGGGGAAAAGGCCGATAATCAGCTTGGGTTTGCTGTCCCCCTGCACACGAACAACAAGCTTCTGCTATGACTTCAGAATTCAACGGTTAGTTAAAGGCAATTACGCAAAACAAGTTTACGCGAATTTAATTGCAAAAATAAGGGCAACAACAAGTACCACAAAAATATAGCAAACTGCACTTCACCGCACCTTTTCAACAACTGGATGCTGGACTCATCAACATTCGTGGGTGGGCTTTTGGGAATGCTTCGGAATGCCAACTCAAAGCTATAGAGAATTTTCCTAACCTTCAAAACAAGCGCACGCGAGCTTGTAGAGAAACCCATACACGCTGCGTTGTTTTGCCGCAAATCCTGGTTACACAACCATGCACAGGAAGTTTTTACAATCGAGAAAAACAATTGACGTCATTGGAAGTTAATGAAACTAGCAGACTAAAAATGTGCGGTGAACTGAAGAAGGTCCGGTGCAACGCTCAAGCACTATCATATGCAGCAAAATAAAACCTTACTTTATAGCGAATCGAACGACGCAGTAGGAACTGCAATTATCCTATCTTATAAACTGCGATACTACTTTCTGACTCAACATCAAACACCATGTGTGTTTAACAGCTATCTGCGATCATTAGTCTAAGCCTAGAATGGGTCCATATCCCCAAACAGGCAAGATCAACTCGAACTTCACGAGCAACTACAACTCACAGCTTCAGGAACGTCACATCGAAACACGTGACACTGGAAGATTCCGGACGATTGATGAGATTCTGTGAAGGCAACGCAATCCCGCTCAGGGCTGTCATCTGCTCCTCTGACGCAAAACAGAATGCTGTACAGTTTGTAGGCAGCCAGCACGGTAGATCCTTCCGGCTCGAGCAGCCTAAACAAGGATTCATTGTCACAAATCGCCCGAACGCAACCTGACTTGCTGCAGAAACCGACCACGCAAGCACCGTGCACGCTCGCCGAACCGAGCACGCGGCAGTGGGTCGACAAGTGCTCGGCACCGATGAAACATGAGGCACGAACGAGGGTGGACAATTTGCAACCAGCATGCAAAGAGCGAAAGCGACGACACTGCGTCAATGCAGCTCATTCAAGCTGCCCGCTAAAAATTGAGATCATACGGGAACATGAGCATACTTGGTCGAAGTCGTTTTAGGCCAGTTGCGAAAACTGGACCAGTGTTTGGTTTTCTCTAAACAGCTAATGCATATGCAGGGAGATTTTGTGCCGTAAACCCCCTGGCAAGTTTGCATGAAACAAGGATCACATGAAATTTACCGACAACTGGGAAAGCTGAACCGACAGCAACGAAGTTAATGTGAACAAAGGAGTGGATTTCGTAATTTTTCCAGGCGTGCGTAAATCGTGGCGACACAACTCTAGAGGTTTAACTCTGTAACGTCACAGCGCCTACTTCAGCGTCTGGCGAAGTCTGCGTTCGGCTGGAAACTGTTTGGAAATCACAAACCAGCCTCTGCCTACGACGTGTAGAAGTTGAAATAGCTTGCAGTCGAAAACAGAACTCGTCAAGACGCTGGAGTAGGCGCCGTGTCGTCATGAAATTAAATGCATGCTGCTGAACAACGCACTGGACCGGGGGACTTAAACTCAAAGTGCTCCGTGGGGCCAAATGAGGACTTAAAGTAACGCGAGGGCCCCATTACGACGCTGACGCGAAAATGGCGGGGCATGAACTTCACTTATAATGTCTTGTACTTTTACTTCTTGCGAAAGATATCGTGAGTTTAGACAAATCATTTCTAGCCGTCTCTACGTTCGTTTGAAAGGAACTTTCACTCGCTGGCAGAGTACCGGTAAATGAAGTAACTCAAATGTTAATTATTTCAAAATTCCCAAATAGCATCGCGGGCCGTACAAAACACCCTCGCATGTGGCCCGCGTGTTTGAGACCCCCCTGCATTAGACGCAGTCCGTGTGCATTAGGTTATGCTATTTTCTTTAAGATCTTTTCTTTGTCTCTTCGCCAGCAAATAGCTATAATCATTTTCCTACAACCAAACGGTGGGAAACTTGCGTGGAAAAAGCAAAAAATAGCCGAGCGCGTGAAATGGACGTCAAGAGTAAGGGCGCGTCCCATCACAACTGCCACAAATTAAGGGATTGCCGCGCAGCATGCCAGGTACGTTTGTTGTTTTTACATCAACGCAAATCGAACTAGAAATATACTTCTACGATCTAATTTTCCAAAAACTTAATGAAATAGTTTTAATCGATTCGCTGTCCGAGATCTTGAAGCAGCACAAACGTACCAGAAGAACACACTCGCTTATTAGGCACAAAGTGTAACGAGACAGCAAATACCTTACAGTACCGTCCGCTCGGCTTGGGACGCTAAGAACAATTTCAATCTGTCGTGTTTTGTCCTCAGCGTGGCCCGGAAGTTCCGTGTCTCTGCTTGCATCTGTCAGAGTCAGTTGCTGTGTCCTGAGAATGGATATTGTGCGGAGCGCTTCCTGTTCGCTTCTGGGAGCATTGACCGACGCGCAACCGAGATAATACACGCCGTTGAATAAAATGCAGTCATCGTCCCCATCAGGCGAATTGTCTAAAAGCGATTTTTATCGCAAAGTCATTAAGTGGATCATCGTATTCAATCGACTGCACATGCGTTGTTCGGATGAAAATCTAACACTTTTAAACCTTCAAAAATGCTTCAAATAACATTTACACACGCATGACTTCACATAACCCATGTTCGGCACAGCAAATGAACGCAATAACAGCACGTACGAGGTATTTCCAGTAACAGTGAATGCGACTTGTCGTTCAGGGCGTTGACTTGATCAGCATCAATGCCAGTACCTGCGCACAGCAAATGGTAGATGTTCATCAATGCTCGCGTAAGATGACCGAAAATGAACCGCCAGGCTTGCTAATGTTTATGGGACCTTTTTCCGTCCCATGCAATTGCAAATTGCGACTGCCTCATGCCATGCGATTCACACAAAACCAGCAATGCGAAGTAGATTACATCAGGTGGATGTCTCATTAATACCAGGCATTCACAGAGGCGTGGCAAAAGTACCTCAAACACCCAAATTAATGGGGCCAATGACGATTAGTGACATTTTTAGTTGTCCCCTGCAAAGGGCCAACAACCTTAGGTTCCCAGCTTCGTTTCACTACGCCTTGGCGCAGAGCTTCTACGTCTAATACCTACTGTGTTGTGAGCATTTCATAAAATCATTCAACTTACGAAAATTCCTACTATGTGACGATAAATTACTTACGATGGGACATGGGCCGCATTTTTTGAAGTTCACTGTCCTATTCCATCCCACGGGAATCCCATTCCCATGGAAAAGCCTGTGAACGACCCTTTTTTGCTAATATTGCCTTAGAATAATAGCTGGTGACTAAGGGACACAATGTGCAGCTACGAGTAATTTTCTGAAACAAATGAAAAACAAGCAGGCGCGTAGTTGGCCGGATGTTTTGTTCGTTAAGAGCATACTTCATAGAGCTAGCAATCTTGCATATTCTCATTAAGGCCAATAAAGTTGAAGACCCAATAGGCATTTTGCATACTGATAGATCACACAGATCCTGTTACGAACTTTGCAGAAGATTGGACAGTATGTGAACAACGCAATTTTGTTTTATAATGCTTGGAAAATGCATTAAACCTTCACTGCGTGTAGACGAGGTGCCAAGAACAAAATACTAGGTGAGGTGTACTTGATAATTACGAACAAGGAAAACACTGCATCAGGTATTGAGTTGCAAGTTGCTGCAGCTGGTCCACCTGAGAGAGTTTAAACCAGGATTCCAGATGCATTCATTGTTATTTTTTATACTGTATAACAAGCCAATAATATGAGCAAAACCAAGATTGAATTTAAATGACATCTTTTAACATTTACGTCATAGTGGGAAACTTTACTACCATAGGTAACATCAAGCATCATAGATTAATGCTGAATTTAATTATTATGAATGAGTGGTTTATCTTTTTTTCATTCCATTTACACATGTGGTCGACTTGCTACAAGTACTGTATTTTCAAAAAAGTATTGAAACCATACCAACAAACCCCAAAAACCTGCATTTAAAAACGACAGTGAATTTGTTTGTTTTTTTCAAACATATTCAGTAAAATTATTTTTGCCATAACCAGGAATTTTCAAATAAAACACTGTTTTTCGATCAGTGATTATACACACACATGTGCATGCACCTGTTTATTTGAAAAAATCTGTACATATAACAAAACACGGTGTACTTAGGAAGAATTTTCTTTGCTTAAAAAAACTTCGCATTCCTCAATGAAAAAGTAATTTCAAGTGTGGTTGCACTGCATACATTGTTTCTGTCACACTGTGAATTGGAGTATCTTGAAAATGAGGTTAAAAAGTATGAATTCAAATGTGAGGCAAAATGTCTTTCATTGCCTAGCAATGATTGCCAGCTAATTAGTCCAAGTCCTAAACAAACCGTCTTCTAACAAAGGGTTGAGTAATCCTCAGTGTGCGAGGATATGAACTGCGTGACCTGTAAAACCTTACCTTGCCCTTTCTACAAAAGACACTGGAATCATGCTAGTTACAATGCATACCAGGGAAAAGTAGAGTAAGTTGAGCATGTCGATCAGGAACTTGCAGTTACTGTGTTTAATACACCACCTTGCAAACAAGTCTAACTTGTTACTTCCCAGTTTAGCTGACACATCAGTCAGTACTAGAAACAAGTGTGATGTCAACTCACGCTCACCATGGTCAACAGTGTAGCTTGAGTCAACACTGCTGTTCATTGTCTCCTCAATTTTTTGCTTTAGCTCTGCTTCATTACCATTTCCAGGAATCTGTAACAAAATTGAAGTCAAAGCTACATACAGCAAAACTGCAGTTGCTATCAGCATGACATCCTACAGTAGTGGTGGACAAACTACGGCCCACAGGACAAATCCGGCCTGCCAAGCCATTTCATCCGGCCCGCCAAATCTTTTCAATACTTCAATCAATATTGAAAAATAGAAGCTTGGTGTGGTGGAATATCCCTTTGTTTATCCAGTGTAGCAGTTCACCACTACTACTGATCTTTTCACCTGTATTGTATTTCAAACACAAATTATATATTGACTTGTTTACATGAACTAAGACACAGTAGTGTTCTGTCATGTCTTGCATCAGTTTCTTTTAAAACTTATTTGGTCTTTGGTTTGGTAAAAAAATAGTGTGTGGCCTCTTGTCAGAAAAGTTGGCACGCCACTGGTATAGAACATATATACATACACAAAATTAATAAAACTTTAGGTTTAATTCAAATACAAATATTTAGGAGCTAAGTATTACATTATAATAAAATTGTACACACTGTGATATGATATGAAATAAAGGAACACATGTGGAAATAGAATGGTGTAGCTGTTGGTGCTAGGCTGAACTGCTTCAGTATATCAAGGCTACTGTTAATAAATTAACTTTGTCCTTAATCTTACCTGATGGCACAAAGTTGCACATGTCTGGAAATAGTAATAAAACATACAGAGATTATACAGCAAATATTTGGGTACATTTGACATTTGAATTAGAGACAACATACTAAATGTTCTAAAAGCAATTGCATCTTAATCAGTTAGCAGGAAATTAAGAAACTGATTTTTTTCCATATGAATTATTAGTTTGTGGCCACTTGTCTGAGAATTTTTCCCATCACTGTCTTATAAGATATTAAACAAACAGTTACTGTAATTCTTGTGGTAATCAATTACTTCTGCGTTTAATCCTAATCTGCCCAACATTCCCTGTTAGAACACATTTTCAAATTCGTATATCCACAAAATATATTTTGCTTGTTTGTAACATATTCAAAGTTTTCTTGTATTACCATATCCAAGTTCAAATTCATTCAAGCATACCAAAATCTTTTCGTCTGATTCACTTTCAGTTTCATGACATCACAAGCAAAAATACAACAACTTCATTTCCTGCGACAGGACTTAAACTGCCAGAAATGCTTTGTCATGACAACTAAGCTGAGTGTTGCAACCTCTCCGGTGGTGTTGCATTGATTGTGTGATTCACCACGAACAGGATGTGTGTGAAGAACAACACCATACATATATGTGGAGCGAACAAGCAAAAAGAGTGATCGTGGCATGGAAGCTTTGCCGATATTAACTTGTGAACGATTGAACGTAACGACCAGCATCTGCGGAGAGTGATCATGGCATGTAAACTCTATTGTTGCTTGCTGCCACAGTGCGAAGCTTTGCGCAAATGCCACTCGGGATTTCCAATCGCAACACTTAGTCTAGCAAAAAATCTTGGATGTGTTATAAAAATATATTTAAATGTTCCTTTATGGGAAAATTAGGGGATTGTGGCATCAAACACCACAGGGTGTGAGATATGATATAGGCAGTATGCTAAAATGTTTATCCTTGAAAAATCTGCAAAAGGTGAGTGCTGAAGAGGTAATGAAACAAGTCAATAAACATNGCACTTGCTGTTACTGTAGCAGAGTGTTTTTCTCTGGGTTTAGACTTTATAAGCTCCACTCACTTTCCATACCAGTTGAGGTGGATTTCCTAAGCAGCTCTGAATTTTGTTTGGTAGGTGTTGGTTTTCCATCAAAGATTGTTGACATTGTTATCCAAGTTGCCCAACGCAGCATGGGCTGTTTTTGAGTTGGTGTAAAAAAGTGCATATTTCAGTAAAAATATCTCAAAATTTTAGTTGAACCTAACTAAGATTTGGATTAGACAACGTTTTTTGTTCCCACTGTACAAAGTATCTTGAATCATTTAACTAGCTAAAATGTGATAAACATAGCACTGCTAAAAACAAAATAACAAAATTATGTTGCTGAACATCAGCTGAAAATTACCATACACCATATCTGTTGTTGGGTAAGGGATTGTCACACCTATGAGCCTTTGCTTATTAAAGCACACAAAAACTATTGTGACAAGCTGGTGCATAGACTGCAATCTTCATACATAAGCAAAAAATCACATTAAGACATTCTAAGCAAAATAACTCTGTGTTTGCTGAAATCAGTAATGGTGCAAAGCTTGCAGCTAACATGTCAGTAACTGGCCTGATAGAGCTTGACATATGCTTGCTTCAGTTGCATTGCAAAGTGGCTTGTTGATCATTATCTTAGTATTATTGTGCTTATGGCTACTGCGTAATTTGCAAGTTTCATTGTCCTAGCAGTAACACTTATGTTACTGCACCATATAGATTAACATGATTGGTTAAGGTCACCAAAATTACAGCACCACACAGATCATTGTTGGATATTAGTAATATCATGTTGATAGCAATAAGGAATCTAGGTTTGGAAGGACAAGGCTTAACCCCATTAAATTTTCCACTTTTGGTAACAACATAGATGACATGTAATATGACACCCTGTGCTCTACCTATGAAAAATCCAACACGTGCAAGCACAACTATTCCATACACTTTGGCTTTTGATGCTTGAATTTAGGAACTGTGTATTATATTCTTACCTTATACTCATATTCCAAACATAACTATAAGAACAAGCCCATTAACAATGTATGTTGGAAGATGGGTTTTGGTGCCCATAAAAATCTTGTATAAAAATTTGGATAAAGTAAGAAAACATTTTGATATTTGATTGGTTATAAATAAACATTTAGAGTTCTTGAAACAAACTAAACTCATTTACCAACATAAGCACCAACAACATGCAAAAGCAACTACTTTGCAAATGAAATATTTCATTGGTTTACCTTTAGTCCAGTGTCCATTTTTTGAACAACAACAAAATCTGAGGAAAGGTTGTCAGAGGAGGCACTATGTATAGACAGCTGGTCCATCCCAAAAAAATTTTATGAAAGAAAGACCAGCACACATAGGGACTGCTTTAGTACAGTTGCATCTACACATATGATTAACAAAAAAGAAAATACTTTATTGAAATATGACACTATTATTTAATAATAGTAGAACAAGCTTAGCTGCAATGCAAACTTCTGAGGAATCTGCCTGCTTGGTTCTGCTTTCATACTATTGCCATGATTTGAACTTGCACACACTACATAAGTATGAAAACTATGTACTAAATAAGCAGGTTTTTTAAGGAAAATGTTAGGTACCTGGTATGGACCTGATTTTGTCTGATTCTAGGGATCTGATGATAATTTTCTCTGATTCTAGGAACCCGATTTGGGTTCCTAAAACACCTTAAAAAAACCTGAAATATGTATGAAAATGTCATTAGGGTTGTAAAGACTGCTTCTGATCTCATTCACTGCTGCACCAGGGTATTACACCAACTCATGTTGTACATCTGAATAGTCCCATAACTGCCTTGACATCAGTTCTGCTTTTTGTGCTTCAGTGAGACCAGCATTATGGTCATAGTGTTTGTTTGAAACTACACTTCACATGCTTTCCCCCAGTCTTGCTTTGATTTTCATCATTTTTCCCGCAAGCTTTTGCTTACAATTTACAGCACTAAAGATGTGTAAATTACATGAAATTGATTTTCTAGAAAAATGCTTTAGGATTTGATACGACTGTGCTGACCATGTGGAGACTTACTGCACATCTTATACAACACCCACAGTTAATCAACAGAATTATTCCATAAGCACACAGAGTGACAGTCAGAAACACTTCTTAAATCATATCAAAGTTTCTTTAAGTGTTCGTGCTAATAACATTAGCATATCAAACAAACTCAGCAGTATGACTTCTAGAAAGAAGTGTTAGCTTAGCATACTTCGCTAATCTTATCAAGTGAGCAATTAACAAATAAGCTAAATTCAACTAAAAAAGTTGTGGTCAAAGATTTTAGGCTCTGAACAAGCTTATCAATACAAAGGATGAGGGTTATATTGCTGACATCATTTCTCATGACATTTGCAACTCGATAGAAATTACAGTAGATAGTTTTGATACTAACTAGACCAGACATGGTGGCTTCACACAAGTACATTGTTGGAAATGGAATCGTAATATAATATGTCAAGAGCTCTCTTTGCTAACTCTGGACATGCTTACAACACACTGCACCAAAATTATAAATTTTATCTGTGAGGAGGTGCACTTGATCTCTGTAGCTTGAGAACTCTGCAATTTCAGGTGTTGCTCTTGAAGGTTGAGCTGCTCATTGTCTTTCATTTCAGCACAGTCCTTTTGCCATGGAGAGCTTTGGTGGGCTTAGTCCCCCAAATTGAAATATGAAACACTATAAATAAGTAGAGTCTTTGTTAATTTTTATAATGTCAAGACCCCTCTGCACAAACATAAAGCCTCCCCTATTGAAGACTTTCTGGCGATGGTTCTGTTTCAACAGTAAAAGGCTCCTGGATCTACGCTGGAAAAGGTTCAGATGTTGAAAAATAATCTTCCATTTTCTTCAAAGATATTCAATCAAGTAACTACCCTCCACATCTGAGATAGGCACGGAATCTATCAGAAAATTTTTATTAGGAAATCAATTTCATGTAACACTACACATCATCACTCATCAGTGCTTACATCTTATTCAAATAGATTTAGATTTGAATAAGATTTAAGGACTGACAATGCGTAGTGTTACATGAAAGTGATTTCCTTTTCAAAATTTGCCAGTAGCTTTGCTTAAACCTCACATGTGGAGAGTAGTCACATCAATTAAACAAGCGAGCCATTCATTGGTTTCCTGATCACCAATTTCATGTTCAACAGCAGAAGTTCTATTTTTTTAAGTCTTTTTTCATTGAATAACATCTTTTTTAACACTTTGAGAGCTGGGGCACAATATAGTCGTAATTTGAAATTGGCCTAAAACTAGCAGTTGTTGGTTGCCTTACCAACGCCATAGCTTCTCTGCCGATTGTGCTAGAGAGCTGTTCAAGGGCTCAAACGGATGAGCCAGTCATCTAGTCTACACTAAAAAAAAATTTTTTTGGTTGGGGATTGCGGATTTTTTATGAGTGACGTCATAAGTGAAGTAGTTTTTGGGTTATTTTGGTTCATGTTACCTGGCCTAGGGCCGAACCGCTTGGCCAAAGTATTTCGCTGAAGTTTTCATTGGAAACTAGGCTCGAGTCCAAGTCTTTTGAGCCTTTGATTGACTTTCTAGTGCTTCTGATTCAAAAGTTATGATCTTAAATAAACAAATCAATTAATTATCTAATTAGTCAAATATTTTTATTTCTCTAGATCAGCGTGGTCCAAACACTGGCACACAGGCCGCATGCGGCCCGCGGACAGTTTTTGTGCAGCCCGCGAACGCTTTCTGTATGCCATGTGATATATTACACAAAATCATAAATGCAGTATTACCCACACAGCCCTTGCAAGACACACATTATTGAAGTGCAGGTCAATATGTAACTATTAGGGGGTAACAATATCTTTTTACAAGTTATGGCGTTACAATAGCTAACATCTAGGCTAGGCTAACACTGCAGTACTCTTTGACCACAAAGCATGTGTTTATTTTTATCCTTATTGCACGCATAGACTCTGTAAACAATTTGAGTTAGATTAGAAGTGTTTTTCAACCGGGATTCTGCGGAACCTTAAGGTTCCGTCGAAACAGACCGAAATTGCCGAGGACGAAATTTCAACCACATTTCTATGCAGTTGTAGCAATGTTTCACAGTATTCTTACTACTATAAATCGTATTGAAACATCTGTTATCCACTGCTTTGACTTATTGCTCCCTTTGTATTTTGTTACATGCGCTAAAGCGTGAATTGCCGTTGTACACAACTCTCTTTTTTCCCTGTAATCTTTGTATTGCATGTGGGACTGAGCTTATCTAGTGTTAGACTAGACTGGCGTTTCTAACTAAAACATGCATTTTAATGGTTTCATGATAAAACATAAATACGACGTTTCTGGTTCATTACAGAAAGCAGGATAGACAATTTGCATAGGGTTCCATGAGCAATGCAAACATTTGCGGAAGGTTCCGCTGCATCAAAATGGTTGAAAAATGCTGGATTAGAAGATGTGCATTGTGGAAGTAATGAAGTGATATTTAGTCAATTATAGCAATTTAACAAAAAATGAGTGTCAAAAAACATGTGTCAGAGAAAAACAGAAAGTTCATTTCTAACTGGGAGCAAACCATAGTGTCTTGTGAGGTTGCAAGTAATATCCATTCCGAAAGAGTTTATTTAAAGAGGCATTACAACACCAAATATGAGAAAACATACGGAAAATACCAAGGAAATCCTAGGGAAGCATTTTGAAATGATTGAAGGGAAACTTGGTCCGCAACCAGGGAGGGGGGCAACCTCCCCCACTTAAGAGACTTTGCACTGAAGATATGCTCCGTGTTCGTAATTTGCAAAAGTGCTTTCTCAATTATGACGCAATTGAAAAGCAACACTCGAAATAGCATGGTGATGAAACCTGCATGCCTGCTTGCGTCTGCCGACTACAGAAATTAAAGCGGACATTAACTTTATAACCAAAAACAAAATATTGTTTTGTTATTTTGTTGGTGTGTTGTGCATCTTTTTTCCAACAGAAAATCTCTATTTTCAGTCGCAAACAAACAGAAAACTTAAAAATTACCCTGGAATAAAAAATTACGTTAGGCATACAGCAAAAATTAGGTGTAATGGAACAGCAAAGGATTAATTGCAATGAAGTTCTTCTCTTTGCAGCCCGCAAATTTTTCATCAAACCGTAATGTGGCCCTTCATACTCGCAGTCTTGGACCACCCTGCTCTAGATCATAACTTTTGAACACGGAACCCCAGCAAGTCATCCAAAGTATCAACAGACTTGGATTGTAGCCTAGTTTCCAATACAATTTTCAGCGAAATACCACATCTAACGGTTTGGGCTCATGGCCAGGTGAAGTGGGCCAAGGTGGCCTAAAAGCCATCAACTTATGACATCACTCACTAAAAATCCACATCCCCCCAACCAAAAATTTTTTTTAGTGCAAACTACAGTGCTTTCCGAGTCTTTTGAGCTTTTGACCGGCTTACCGGACCGGAGAAATTCCCGTGCAAAGCCACATGCGATCCAGCTGTTTTCGTGCGAACTGTTTGAATTAACCCATGTACGAAAGTGTTAAAGTGAAAAACCTCTGCAGCCTTGATCTATGGTTTGTTCTTCCCTTGCAGAGAAAGATTGAGTTCATTCAGAAGGTTGAAGATGTCTGCCATTGCCACATAAAAAAAACTTCAATTCACATGGTCCATCACCATCAAATAATGCAACAACTAGTTCCACTGATCTGTGCTCAATAAGTAACATGGCAACTTTAATGACAAGTCCTGCAACATGGGATAGCACTTTTCCCCACAACAACCATCACACATCAGTGTGGAAAACAAGGTAGCCATGCTCTTTTCCAAGTTCATCACAAAATGCTTTAAATAATTGGGAATTCATGGCCTTGCAATGAATGAAATTCGCAGCCATGACTACAGAATCAAGAACACTTTTCAATTCAAGAAGTGTGTTACAAGCCAAGGCATATCTATTTATGAATAGCACAGTGGTTTGATAATATATGAAGAGAAACTTGTTTCATTAGGGCTTAAACCAGATCGATGTCCTATCAATCATAGCAGATGCCTAATCATCCCACTTTATTCGACAGTACTATTGAATTTTTACAAAGAAGTACATGATTGACAAGATCGAAAATGTCTATAGCTCTAGTTCTCTCCATATATCTTGGGAAAATAAAAACTCATCCACAATCATGTTCCCTTTAACAAATTCAATGCATGCCACAAATTGGCTAATTGACTTGATATCCATTGGTTAATCAAACTGAAAACTTATTCTACATCAGCTTTCTTGGATTTGAACAAAAAGCTGACTCAAAATATCACTGGTTATCTTTGTAACCTGTTTATTTACAATGTCATCCAACAAGGGAACTGAGTCTATCAGTGCTATTTTTACCGCCAAATAATAGCAGTGCCATTTCTATTGCACTTGGCTTAATGATTTTGTCACTTGTGCTATCATCAAAGAAACTTCATAGGAAGCGCACAGGGTTTAGTGAGAAGTAAGACAGAAGCCTAATGCAGGGAGCGCTCGCCTTATATCATAACAAGCTCTTTTTGCTATGAATGTTTCAACTAAGTCCATGTTCTCTTCATGCAACTTAAGGTTTCAAGGAATCATTGCCCAAAAAGTATTTGAGCACTGTCCAGTTTATCACAACCAATAACTTATTGTGAAACCACACTGAATGTAAGAATTCTCCCAGAAACTACAGCCATCATTTATTAAAAATGAATATTACCTGTGGAAGAGAGAACAAATACTATTTGAAAAGTCTGATTAAACTGCAAAAGTAGCTATATCACACTAATTCACTTTCATGATAGTCACATTTAAATGTAGAAATAATGTAACAATGAAAGAAAACAGGTATATATAGTAATTGCCTTAAATTCTTACTACACCGTAATTGCTCAGGTTGAAAAATTCTAACCAGGTCAGTAGCAACTGGCTATTAGATACCTGCAAGCTGCTGGGAGAAAATATCACACTCTAGTAGTCTGCCAATACCTGAACTTTTCTGTTTTTTCCTGTCATGCAGTGGGCTTGTGGGTGGCAGCTAGAAGAGTAAGTGCTGCAGCAGTAACTCAAATACTTAACACTCATATGCTTTATCAAGTCTTGTCTCTCATTCAGTATGTTAGACGATCAGTTTAATATTTAACCATCAAATACAGAAACAACTACTGGGATGATAATTCGCTTCTCATAGTTAGCTGCAACATTCTATCAGAATTATCTGTACTGCCATCAGTTTTCTACTACTTCAATGCTGCTGCCTGAATTTGCATAATTGCATTCTTGCTGACCCAAGACTCACCACATGGCTCTACCTTCAGTAGACTCCTAACCAATTTCTTATTTTCTAAATCTGCCAAGCAAAAAAACAGTCTATTATAAACCATCTAAACAAGTATAGCAGTAGCATACTTTTCTGACAGTGTCTAAACAGCCGTATCTGGTTTTCGCCAAGTGAAAAGACTAAAACTGTATCAAGCAAAATTGCTGACCTCTACAAAATATGTGACCACTTATTGTATGTCAGTTGCTTCTCAGAGCAAAGGATTAAAGTAGCTAATATTTTATAACCCTGAACGTAAACCCCTAAAACCAAACCTTAACCATCAACCCTAACTCAACTGTAAACCTCAACACTAAACCGGTAAACACTAGCACTAAAACCCTAACCTTAAACGATAACCCTAAAAGTAATTTAACACCTCAAGATTATACTAGTTCTGCTTTTCTAAAGTTTGTAAGAATGTACAATAGCGGGTCCAAATCTTTCAATATATAATCTTGTGTGAGAACATGAAAAGTGTCTTGTTCACTATCGAAAAAAGTAATATACTGTATAACCGAAGTGTGACTTGAACCGGCAATCCCTTGTATAGTGGCACTAGTCACTTACCACTCGACTACCATGTTGACTGCGATGTGAACATCTCTAATTTAGTTTTTTATTAATCACAAAACCAGATTCTACATACGTTTTTTTAGTCTTTTCAGGGCGAAAACTGGATATGGTTGTTTAGGCACTACCTACGTTTCCTGCTCTCTTGTACCATAACATTTAGTAAAAAACTAAAAATGACAGCCTATTGCAACAGACTAAAACAATTTTCTCAGAACTAGAATGATGTAATATTGTGTATGTCTGACTAGATAACATGATAATACCATTAAGATTAATAGTTTTATACTTAATGAGAATTCCTGCAATTGTTTCCTCTGTCCTATGGACTTTTTACTAACATTCTACAAATATGTGTATAGCCTAGGTAATTATTTCAGTGTGTTGGTAGTTGCTACATGTGTTGTTATAACAATAAGGACATTTGCATGTGACTATCAATGACACAATCCTAACAGCATACCAAATGATATAGGTACCCAGGTGTATCCAGGGGGTTTGTTTGGCTGTTATTACAGGCCCCCTTGTACCATAAGTACTCAGCATTAACACTGATCAAATACCAGACGCTGCCACTGCAGGTCACTAACGCTGGTGGCTTGGAACATGCAACCGCATTTCCTAACTAAAGTTGCATAGTATTATTTATGAAACAACATCGCTGCCTGGTTGAATTAGCACTTGCGGAATGACATGAAACAATCCTCATTTTGATCAATCTAAATTGATATTGCATCGAATCCATGTGTTTCAGAATCTGTTGCTCTGCCACTGCCAGACACATGCAGAGCTCTTTTATGATATATCTCTTCATGGTGTGAGACAGTCTCAAATTGCGATTGTTTGGTTTTGCAATTTAGGCCTAAATTTTATCTGATATTTAAG
>JGI24021J15306_10000335_pt1 | contig 33006 bp, 24 predicted proteins | sample Ectturendosymbi1_FD_15306 | JGI IMG/M metagenome (IMG submission 15306)
AAGCAATAGTAAGAGAGATTGCGAGCATGATCTCTATTGTTGCTTGCTGCCACGGTGCGAAGCTTTGCGCACGTGCCGCTCGGGATTTCCGATCGCAACAAAATAAACTCAGTGTAGGCTATTGCAGGTTCATTATCCCCTTCAAAAAGTTTAGTTACTTTTTCAAAGGGTTCTAAAAATAAATCAAAGCAGACATCAATACCCAATCATGCCTAACAAATTTACCTCAAAATTTGACCCCTGCAGAATATAGATTCTAGTTCAGATAGTGCTTGGCAGAAATTTAGATTTAAGCAAGATTCGGTTTCCGTATTTGCATTATATTTTGCAATATAGTTATTGGATTGGATTTGAATCTGAAAAAGTTGAATCACTTTACTGGTATCTGGAAAAAACTCAAGTCACAGTATGAAACCCACTGCCAGGATCACAATATTCAAATACTGCATTAAACCACGATAAAGTGTCAATATATTGTGCCCTGCTGACCCCTCAGTGAAAGAAAAGTCTCAGATCTACCTCTGTGCAAGTTGGGGCGCTTGATCCTTAAAATGTAGCATAGAACAACCAGACACGTAAAACAGAAAATTTGCGCCAATCTTGATCTTCACTGAAGCAAAAAATGCTCATTTCTTTAAGTGCACACGAGGTGGATATCTCTATCAGGAACTCAGATATTTTGTGAAAATGACTCTGACTCGAGTCTCGAGTCATTGATTTTGACTCGATTCGAGTCATTCTGTGAAAAACGTGACTCGAGTCGAGTTACCATTTTTCTCAATGTGACTCGAGTCGAGTCCGAGTCACCAAAAATCGTGACTCGAGTCGAGTCACTGACTCGAGTCACGCTATCACCGGCATATGGTACTCTGTTGAAAGTTGGTAGAGCTATTTTACGTGGCTGCCATTATCAGATACAAAAAAGAAAACTGCGAAATAGCACTTGACTTTCAACTTACCACATACGATATAATGCACTGTCAATGATGCAAAATGGCAACATTTAATATCAGTCCACATAGGCTATCAGTTGTCTTACAAATAAATCTATTTGCGGATAATGCATCTTTCACTTCTTTAATCAGAAGCTTTCTCACAGTTTCTGCTGATTTTTCAACTTTCCTTTTCACTGTGTTTCTGTCAGGAAGGACAGATTTGCACCACAAGTCAATGCTTTGCATCAACCTCAATTAATGTGTTGGCCAATTGTTCAAACCCTTTGCCTTCATTTGCAAGAAATGGTCTCATGTCTGTTGAACAAAATGCAACTGTACCATTTAAGACCTTGTCTTTAGCACTCTGTGGGACAGACCCCTTTTTTCTCAGAAACCCAGTAATTTTAGGCTATGATTTATTTGCTGTTCTACTCAAATTGCAAGATAACTAATGATTTTTATGCGTCGTTCCACTTAAATCTCTGTCATGCTTCATTTGCTTCAATGGTCGGTTGCAATGAGTGCACAAAACATCACTTGTATATTCACTACTTTCTGTAAATGAGGTGCTGACAGTTTTTCCATACGTCACTTTTCACAGAATTTTTCTAGTTTTGTCTTCAGTTACTTTCTTGTTAGCTATAAGTTGCACGAGGTCTTCAGACATGCTTAAATACTGATGAATCTTAGTAAATACTAACACCAACAGATTTGAAGATGACATGTTAGCATTAAGACAAGATTGTAACAAGGGAAAATGCTGAAAAAAACAAATACTGTAAGTGTGACATGAAAACAAAACCGTGCATAGACAGATGACATATACAAATGGCACAAGTATGAGAACAAAAGCATGAGACGAACCATGGTAAGCATGACGTTATTATGAAGACAACATATTACAGAAATGTTTATTATACAAACAACAGTTATAGTAGTCTATCCATTCTATTTGAATAAGAGCTAGCTGATGACGCGTATTTTGTAGGCCAAATTTATACTCCGTAAGATGTTAGTGTCTGATTCTGGGCTGAGAAAGGATTCCTTTCCATTGACAGCATTTGGTATCCATGAAGAATTTATCCAAAGATGTATTCCAACAGCAACAAATTACAACAACAAATTATATAAGTCAGGGGTGGGCAATTAGCGGCCCGCAGACCACATGTGTAGGCATACCATATTTTTGTGATTGAAAACCGGGACGCTTCAGAAGAACGAGCCTTAACAGATAAATGTGGTTCATATCTTACTGAGAATGCAGCCATTTTAGATTTCTGCAGTTGAGGCACCAAGAAAAACTAAAATAAATCATTTTACTAAGATACAAAACAAACTTTACGCATTTGTAAATTTACATATTTGGCCAATCATGCTTTTCTGTAGACAAATAGACAATACTTTCTTCAAGAAGTCTTCGTTCGATTTTATTTTCTCGTAAAAATCACACGAGGAAAATTCAGTAGCTATTAATTTTACTGGTGATAAGGGCTTTCAAATTCTGCTTCTATTATCAGACCGCATGTTATTAAAGATAGAACAAATTCTCTCAGTGGGAGTTGGTGTACCAAGTGCAGGACCAGTGGTGTAGCAAGGGAGGGGCCCTGGGGTTTCCGGGCCCAGGGCGGAACCTTCTGGGGGGCGGCAGTTTGTTGATTGAAACTTAATTTTTGAAAGTAGTTTGGTAGTTCCAACTCTTCTTTATTATTTCTATAGTAAATAAATTTTTGAAAGTTCTAACTTTCAAGTTTTATTTTTAGAAGCCCTAGACTGGTAGGCTACTCTTAATAAATAGGAAATGCGGCTGTGGAGTGAGCAAACTGATTGAATGTTTACTCAAAAGTATCGGTTAACCACAAATGCTAGAAGCCAATCAAGGGCTCTAAAGATGCGGATTTTCGCCTAATTTATTAAAAAAAGAAACGAAAATTGTCCCTTGGGGTTGGGGCCCATGGACCAATGACGTAGGCCAAAAGAAGCCTAAGCCTACCCGTAATGTGACGTCACCCACAAAGAACCTCAAATCGAAAACTTCCCAATTTTTTTGTCGAAACTAGAAGACTTTCCGAACCCGTGGAACAGGGATGTCAAACTCATTTTCACTGAGGGCCATATCAGCAGTATGGTTGCCCTCAAAGGGCCAGTTGTTGCTGTGGTTGCCCAGAAACGGCCAGTTATAATAGAAGTAACCACAATCACCTACGCTTCGCTAATGCTTTGATAGTGTCTCTGTGACTTAATAATGGTTATTTTGGAGTGAAGGAGCCTTAAAACTGAATAACATTTTTCAAGAGAGACGTTAGGTCAGCAAGATGACTAAAATAGCAAAATTATAACATAGCAAAGAACGTCCTTCACCTTTGTCAACAAGTGTAAACCACTACAGTTCCAAAACATAAGCAAGCTGAGACTTAAAATTTAAGCTTCGCGGGCCACATAATAAGACCACATTTGGCCCGCGGGTCACCAGTTTGACACATGTGCCGTAGAGGGTTTGAACAGTTCGCTAGCTCTATCGGTCGGCAAGTTATGACTGGATAAAGTAGAAGCCACTATAGTGGCTCGCGGTCCTTAAAGGCTGAAGGTCATCATGAAAAGATTTAATAGCAGTTGAATGGCCGTTTTCCTGAGCCTTTTCAATTCATTGCTTTTGAATCATCGAAAATTTGTAATTCAGTTCTTTCGAAGCGTGTCATTTATACAGGAACTTTTTTTCTTAACACTACTTTTTTCAAATCTGACGTCAATGAAATCTAATTGTCGGAGTGCCCCTCGTCATGTGATTCTTCATTTGTTTTGATCATGTATTTATTCGGTTGTTTTGCGGTACTGAAATGTTTCTAATAGTGCTTAAAGCAATGCATACCAGGTTTTTTTTAAGGCGTTTAGGGACCCGATTCGGGTCCTTAGAATTTCAAATCGGGTCCCTAGAATCAGAGAAAATTATCATTGGGTACCTAAAATCAGAGAAAATCGGGTCCCTAGAATCAGAGAAATCGAGTCCCTACAGGTCCATACCGGCACTAGCGTACGGAGGGGGGGCCGCTGTGTCATGTCCCCCCTCAGACCCTAAAAATAAAAAAATGTATAAACAGTATTCGGCAGTGTATACCAAAATGTTTAATTTTAGGCGAATAACATTATTTTGTTTAGAAAAACGCCTCTCAAAGCACAAAATGACTATATTTTCTAAAAATTTTTGGGGGGCATGACCTCTTTGTCCCCCCTGGCTTCGCCTATGCTTTACCCCCCTCGGAAATTTTCTGCGTACGCCACTGCATACCGGGTACCTAACATTTTCCTTAAAAACACCCTGATGTATGCACAACCAGGGCCGGCCTGAAGCCGATGCAAACGATGCAGCTGCATTGGGCCCCGCGCCGTGGTATTTGGGTAGATTGTTCATTTTGCCAGTTACACCTTACGCTTGAGAATACAGTAGAAACGCCATATAAATTTCATTGTTAACAAAGAACGCTTTCGTCAAAACTAGCGAATTTCCTCTCGAACGTTAGCAAACGTGCTCAATTCTCGTGTTAGTGCTTTATGTCTGCGCTCTACCACGATCGTAACACGGTTGACTGAACACGATGACGTCATACAATCACTGCTCAGAGGAGCCCCGCGCTTAGGTCTTGCGTTGGGGCCCTGTACACAACACACGGCACTGCGGAGTTTCTATAGATATTTATCCGGGTGGGATGGTGGGACGAAAACCAAGAACAACCGTACTATACACAAAGGCACTGGTGTTATATACACTGCACAGTGTTGCAACCTCTCCGCTAGTGTTGCGTTGAATCTATGATTCACCACGAACGGGATGTGCGCGAAGAACAACAATGTATATACGTGGCGCGAACAAGCAATAATAGAGTGATTGCGGCCATGATCTCTCTTGTTGTTTGTTGCCACAGTGTGAAGCTTTGCGCACATGCCGCTCGGGCTTTCCGATTGCAACAACAGACAATTCCGAACTGTGAAATGCAAGCCACGCAAGACCGAAGTGTTATCAACACATCGATAAATAAACTACCATTTGAACCCCACCTTCCAGGCCATAATTTCACAGAATTAAGAATGAACGTAAACAAACGGCTCAACCCGGACATCTACGAGGTCATGGAGCTAAACAATGGATTACGTCGACAAAACTGCTAGGATACTGAAACAAGGAATATTGTTTGTGACACTAATATGCTTCACGAACTTGACAGTATTTGCAAACCGACTGCTAAAGAAAAATTTTGCAGCTGCTTGGTTCAAACAATAATTGGTACGAAGGCAAAATTTGGGCTAAAAATATTTCATCAGTTGAGTGAATTCAACGACACACTAAAAATACTGACTGAAGAACTTCACAAACCGGTTGTAAAAATAATCAATATTGTTCTTCTGGAAATAATCAATATTAAAAGGAAATAATCAATATTGTTTTTCTGTTTTTTGTGTGAGTTTAATATAATATCATTAGCGGTTGCGCAGATTTGTTAAATGTTTTGTTGCTATTCACTTCGAGTAAAATGAAATTTTATCGGATGTCGGTAATTGACGTTAGTTCTTCGTTCCTCGCACAGACGTCGATGCTCCGATAAAGGATCCGGATGTTCGCGTAAAACGACTGTCAAAATAAATCATGTTCTTAATTGAAACAACGAATTGCAACATAAATTAAAAAAACAAAAAAACAAAACCAAACAAGCCTTCAAAAAATTATTCATCATTTATTTCGAAACGTTTCGTACTGTTTTTTATTCATTTTCAATCGCACATGAAACAGTCCTCAGGCAACGCAAGCAACTCAAATACTAAAGTCATTGTGCTGAAAAGAACTGAAAGCAAACCTTAAGACTTCTGGTGATGTAGAAAACGGTGAAAACAAAAGTGGGTCTGCCACCCACGAGAAAAACGGTGAAAGCAAAACCATTATTGCCATAACGTAAAAATTTTAATACAAGCTATATCTACCAGTGAGAGAGGCTGTGCACAAATTACAGCAAGTGAAGGATGTTGTTAACAATATGCTAAACTAATAACTAGGGCAACCAGTTTTTTGACCTAAAAAATTAAAAATTTGACTTTATAATTTTCAAATTTTGACCTTATTTTAACCTATAAATTTCCTGCGCTTGCAAATGCAAAATAATTCAGCCTTAGGTGTTGAGGTTAACTCAGAAGCATATTCATGCACTACACTTCAAAATTTTTTTAAATTTGGTTGTTTAACTTTAAGGGTGATATATTGATAAGCACATTAATAAATACAGTAGAGTCAAACCTGAGAACGTCCTAAAGTTGAAACACTTGTTACATAATGGATTGAGCATTTATGAAAACAAGTACTGTGTGACCACGTTTCTTGCCTTACCACGCCTACTTCTACATAATATTTAATCGTCCAGTAGCGGGCAGGGGAGGATTCAGCCAGGAACAGTGGCGTACACAGAAAGTTTCATGGGGGGTTTTCAATCACTGGCATTTGGTGGTCGTTTGTATTTGGTGTGCGCTGTTTGTGACGTTATAATTTGATGTCATATTCATGTTTCCAAACCAACTCTTTCGCGAAATTTGTTGACACAATATGTATATTCTTTTATACGCACTCCCCTTATTATATGTGTAATTGTACTGAATATAAACTATCAACGCTCCAGGTTGCGATATCGGAGGAATATAAGCTCAACGCTACGACACAGCAGTTCATGATTGCGAAAATATCAGGCTTTGCGACTTGCGTTAAAACAGGGGAGTAAAACACACTCATCACTGCGTCAGAGCAATTTACAACTGCAAAATCAAGCTGCGCTAATGTCTTGTCGAAACGAGCAGTGGAGCACAAGAAATGTGCGGCTGGACTTTCTAACGCACACCCCGGTATGCAAGATCGAATCTTGTTAAACTACACAAGAATTGAGAATGCGCATGAAGTGCGCAAGAAAACATTCGGTTTTTTGTCATGTATAAAAGTCCAGCAGATTTTTAGTTTTCCTTTTTCCCTGCTGAGACGTTACCAACTGCCTGAATGCTTCTATGTTAACATCTGCTGTTTTTGAGCTCGTTCAATAGTTCTATCATGCTACAGAAATTGGTAATGTAGCCAATGCGGTCAGCGCATGCCCTGATCAGCCGTAGAAGACAAAATGAAGACATTTGTTTCAGATAAAGTGAGCTATCGCGAAACACAATCTTAAACATGCGTGGTGGACGAAAGGTCTGCAAAAAGTGGTGATATGGTTTCTGGATGCAGACGATAACCCAGATTCCCACCAAAACCTATTTAGTACTTTTTGGCCCATTTACAATGTTCCTTGAAATTTGCATGCAAATTCATTCCGTGGTATTTGCAGTAAGTCGAAAAATTAACAAGCAAAAAGTATGCGAAAACAATCAATCTCCTTTGCGCAGGTAATAAAGCTTTGTAAAATATAAAGCTCAAGGGGGAGGTTTAACCCCAACCTCCCCCCTTGCGTACGCCCTTGGCCAGGAAGGTTAGGAGGCGCGATTTCAGTAATATTTGGTAGTCAAGTCTCAACGGCTTCGCTGCTGCAAGAGGGATGAAGTATACTTCACAACGCTGCCGTGACAAAACAATGGGCGACAAAATGGCCTTATAACGCGAGTGCTGTTTTCCGACTTGAAAAAAATCATGGTGATTACTTTCGTATAGGTTTTAGGATTCGCCCCTGGTAGCGGGAAAAACAACATTATTTCGTCAGAGGACGCAACAAACCCACTATTATTACAAAACTGCAACTAAACTTGCAAAAGCATATCAATATCTCTTATTGAAGTTTTCAATAAAGAATCGACGAAGAGAAACCCCTGTGCTGCAAAAGAAGTTTGACCTAACGATATATTTTGACTTTTTTTAACCTAATAACTTGGAAGTCGCTCATGGTATGAGCGTGAAATTTGGTTTGTGGATGTTTCATAAGTTCTGAAAAAGGCAGAAAAAAATGATTTTAATTGACTTTTGTTTGCTCTACTAATAACTGAGGAAATGTCATGTATAACTTACACACTGTGTAAGTGTGTAATACACATTCATCAGATTACTTAAAACTTTGGTGAAAAATTACAACTGACGGCAAGAGATAAACAATAACTTCTATAGTTGTTCGATGTTGAGCTTGCATGTTCTGTTTATCAACTTGGTTGAACATGCAGTTGACTTTTTGGACTTGTGACCAATAGCCATCGCTTAACTCCTGGAAGGGTAGCCAACCGCAGCAGGGACGAGAACAAATGGATGAATTCTCCGGGCAGCGCATTGTTGCAGATAACAAAATCGCATTGTACGGAAATAATGGGATGATGGTGCTGTGCCAAACATATTACAGTAATACAAACAGAAAGAACGCCATCCGGTTGTATTGTCTGAAGTATTCACGAACTGACAGTAACAACCAACACTGCATGACTTTTTCGCAGCGACTCGGGCATTAGAAGAAATACTTCCAAGTAATAAAAGGCTGGCTGTCACTTTTCTTGGTGGTGCGTTTCGCTTGTTTTTCAAAGTGCAGCTAGTTTTGCAACCAGCTGCTTTAAGAATAATTCCAAAACTTTTCTCAATTTTACTATTTATTATTTCTTAAAATATTGCAGGTGATGCCAGGCTCAGCATCATCAGTTGGTCTGAAGAAGAAGGTGGGGTTTGTAATACTGTTTTGCATATGGGCGTGATGCAGGCGTACGCGTTTGCGTGCGTGTTCAAAAAAAGTTAGCTCATCATTTGCCACGTCAGTGCGCTTGCAAATATAATGCCAATTTTCGACACTTTTTTCTAAGTAAAAGTGTCTGTGCTCAGTATCTTGCGCCGACGGAAAACCATCGTGTTGTTCTCTGCGTAGAAAGCTTATTTTTGGGCAGTACGCCTGAGTAACGGTCTCAAAGGATGCGTACGCACCAAGTAGCCTGCTAGCAGTCATGCCTCATGTTCGTTTGAAGCAGCTAGCAGTGACTTTGAATTTGCACGCAAGGGCAAATTAGATATGATCGCAAGGCAACACGCGCAGTGATAGAGCGAAAAGCCTCGCGGCATTCAGATGACTAACCGGGAATTGGAATGGAAGAGAACCAATCCGCAACATCACTCTTTGATCGCCTTTGAAGCTGCACATAAGAGACCACAACGGCCTTCAGGGGTTCAATAATAAATGTAACCACCAGAAAACCAAAGACCACCGTTGACAACCTGGAAAAAATTGAACGTATGAGAGAGGCAATCAAAATTTGGATACTTGCAGTCCAAATGAGAACATTCTCCTCCGACAGTCTATTAAAGTTTATGCTAACTTTCCCTAAAGTGCTGAGAGGGTATCAAGTTTTCACAAAAGTAGTACACGAATCAAATCAATTTACATAAACACAAGAATAGCGAAATGTTGGCTTTCCTGTATAAACCGAAAACATATTTTTGCTGGTAAGTTGTTTAAACAAGGCAATTAATTTGTATTTATCTCACATAACCAAAGCAGTACAAGCTACACCATGAAGTACAGCACAACATGACGTTGCTTTCAGCGAAACCTCTCAATTATTATTCGTTGCAAGCATTTCTGACAAAAATGTTACTGTTTTTTTTTCTGGTGTGGTTGTTTATGAACGTGTCACAGCAATTTCATAACTCTAGTGTAGTGCACATTTAATTCAGGTTTTATCTCCAGAATAGCTTTTTTATTGTAAAATTCTTTCTTATCACGTGAAGTGGCTTTACGATCTTTTCAGTCTACAAACATTGGAAAAAATGCATAATTAAGTAAGTTTTTGTTTTTGTCATTTTCCTACCACTCCTTGCAGATATCATTGCCATATTCGACGCCGCTCGTTAAGCAGATTGTGGTTGAAACTCCGGTGGTCAAAATGATGCTGCACCACGCACAGCAACGGAAGAACTTGGAAAGTTGTTCATCAACGGAATCCACCGACACTCCAACCGGAGCAGCATCACCAGGTTCTGGAAAACCTCTGGTTTCGTGACATCGCTCACCGTACCTGTGAGAATGCAACAAGCAACAAATACTTAGAAAAGAAACTGTAATTCTGCCCATTTTGCGTCGTTCACATGCAGCGAGTGGTCGGCGAAGCTCATCTACCTTTTTGGAACATGAAAAACAACAACGTGGAAGCAAAGCTCATCTCGCATACATGGGCGTCCGCAGAGATTTTTCCAAGGGGGGGCAACGTCGACATTTTTCCTATCCTGTTTAGGATTTTATGACGATGTAATGCAAATGAATGTTCACAAAACACTTTACCCTTTTTCCTATTCCACAAAGAAAATGGCCCATGTTACAACAGTCAAAAAACAAACTTCGTTGGCAGCAATAGCCAGGCATACTACGATAATTTACACAATAGGCTATCTGCAGATTTTCCAAGCAGGGCACTTCTTTTCAAAGAAGCATTGCCATGGTATTTAACGAAACTGCAAATTGTGACTTTATTTTGCTTAGCAAGACTCGTAATCGCTACTTAAAACAAGAGCTGCAAACGTTTGGGAACTCATTCAGAAGTCGGAATTAAGGCCTAACGATTAAGATGTATTCCTTCAAGACTTCATAGGCAAATTCTAACAAGTCACATAGTGGTTTTAAACTGCGTAAACAGAAGAATGCATAAACATACTGCTCATGAAACCTTTAAACGCTATACGAGTCGGTAAACGAAGGGTGTAATGCAACCCTAAATTCCATTACATTTTCCAGGGACATGTGACATCCGTTATTTCCGGACCAACTTATTTTGACTTCCCGACGTTCATTTTTTATCACTTTCACAACAAAATCGTATCTGCGCAGCGAAACATACATGGCATACAAGGGGCGGATCCAGGAGGACGATCTCCCCCCCTAAAACCTACAAAAGTAACTTTATTCACCAACATTTTTACAATTCGGGAAAAAACACCATTCGCGATATATGGCCATTTTGTTGTCCATTCTTTTTTCACAGCAGTGTTGTGAAGCATACTTCATCCCTCTTACAGTGGTGAACCCGTAATGAGACGACTGCCAAATATTACTAAAATTGCCCCCCTAACCTCACTGGCTGGATCCGACCCTGTAGCATACAAATTTTATGCACTTTACCTCCAAACATCTGCTTTTTAGAGGGGAATTTCGTTTGTTCGTAGAAAACGTCACGCATGTTTTAGATCCGCTTTTCCTCATATCAAATCATGGTGTAGGAATACTCTTCATATTTAAGTTTTCCAATGCGATATTTGGCAAAAAACGTTTTACACTTAGAATCACATTGAAATGTTAAGGTGCTACACGTCAGGTAGCCCTGGGTGTGCCCCAACTTTCTATTTATAGGCTCTCAGGGACATTTTTGTAAAATAACTCTGGCACCATTCTATTTGTATCTGAAAATCAGGAAAACTCTGGAAACGCAGGTTTCTAATATTTTTCTAAGTAAATTAAATAAACGACAAAACAAGCCCCTGTGTAGTGAACCACCCCGGATTCCTGAGAAGGAAGCTATGTCACCCAGGCACGTTGGTCACGCTTACAATCTCACAATCAGTGGTGTAAGTAACGGTGCGGCAGAGGGACGAATCGATCCCCCTGAAAAGCTGAATGTTAAAACCACGGGCCCCACTTAGTTTATATTTTAATTTTAGATTTCTTTTGGTTTTCAGTAGGTTGTTTGTTGCGTTTTTCGGAGTATTTTGCGGTGATTTTGAGTTTTAGTGTGGCCATCCACATCCGGATTCACCATTATTTTTCCAGTTTTTTTTCGGAATGTTGACTGGTGGGCCCCCTGAAATGGCAAGAGTGCCCCTTTCAGCTAAGTTTTCCCTCCCTGATTCAAACCTCTAGTTACGCCACTGCTCACACTAAAAATGGATTTTCAGATTTGTGAAAGCATTGCTACAGATTCAGTAATGCTTCTTTTCTTACAGTATACTACTACGTGGCTTGCCGCTATCAGCAGTCACTCTCTGGCTGTATTACCTGCCAAGCTTTCTGAGTTCAACAGTCACATGCAACAAAACGCCTACTACTGTAACTTGAACTTGAAGTGAACCTTTGAAGATTTGCTGCCATGTAATTGTTACACAACAAAGCGCAACAGCAGAACAATCCGATCGCAAGTTTCGGCAACCTGACTCTACAGGCAAAGGAGCAGACATGAGTAAAATGCAAGCTCATCACTGCATCTCACCAGAACAGTGAACCTGGCTCTTGTGCAGTGTGAGTGTCATTCTGCATGGCAAATAAACTGTCATTGCAGAGAATTAAGTGAATCAATAGGAATTAAGCTGTTACCTTCAGATTCTCTAGAAATTTTTGTTTCTTTGTCCCAAATGCCAGGGGGGTAATGCCCGTTTCGCCCCCTTCCTGCGGACGCCCATGCAGAGCAAACCGCATTGATCACCACCCGATGCAAAAAGACAGAACCAGTTTTGTAAAAGTGCATTACATTTGCAAACAGTGAATCTTGGTAGCATTTGGCATTTACTGCATTGGGCTGTTTGCATACTTGACGAAACGTCAGTAGGGAACACTCTCGTGCAGGGTCTGATTGAGTGCAGTAGGCTGAGGCAATGAGTTTTACCGGCAAACTTACTCTAATAAATTCAATATTTAAGCGCTATTAAATAAAATAGTTGCTTTAATTGCATTGCATGCAACGTGAAGCGTACTTTTAAATAGATATAGCTTTCACATAGATTGCGCAACGACATGCATCTGTTTAGGGATACGTTTTCTCTTCGGTACTGCGTAAATCAACTACATACACAGTGTGTTAGTTGAAGCACACTCAGCAACCATAATAATCCAAAGTAAATGATCAATCTGTGCATACCGAGGATATGGCGCCACTTTTAGGTCATCGCTTGATTCAGATGAGTCCGACGTTGTGGGACAATCTTTCTTTTTTCGTCTGAACAACGAGCGACGCCGATGAGGTCGCGGGCGCAGTCGGCTGGCAGTGGAGGTGATGCTGATACGAGAACGTCGATTCTTCAGCAGAGGAATGCGACCTTTCAATTTCCGCGTACTGCTCGTTCTCACCTGACGCTTTTTGGATTTGTGTTCAGCTGGAGCATTTTCTTTCTCGGGCGGAGCACCACAAACCGGGGCTGATGAAAGGTGCGAACGCTTTGCAGTAGTGGCCTTTGATTTCGAAGAGTTATAAGAAAACTCGGACAGAGGATCTTCAGAGCACTCCGCGAGTGGGTCCAGTTGAAGATCAATCAATTTCAAGTCTGATCCTCTTCGCTGAGGTTTTCCGTCAGACCGAGAGCAACTTTTGTCAACTTCGTGGATGAAACTCTCCCCGTCCGACCCTTCATTTTGGTCCGACGTAGACATATCATCAATGCTGTAGCATCGCGCGGTGGTGCGCGTCTCGCTACTTATTATCGAGGCCCGGCTTGATCGTTGCTGCTGCCAGCGAAGAGAGATGTGGTTGCGGGATTTGGGAATGCAAACTTGATTCTTTTCAGCCGATTTACGGATGCTTGGCATTGATCCAGTAAATCCAGCCAGTTTCGTAGAACGAAACTGGGGCTCAGTCTCAAAACTCTCGTCCGCGATACTTCTTCGAGCAGCAGGAAACAGAAGATGACGTTGTAGCTGCTGTAGGCTGTGGCGTTTCTTTTGTTTCGTTTTGTAAGTCACTTGTTTTGGACAAAGGCGAAACATCTGGTCCACTGAGTATACCAGTGGGAGACTGATAAGGGCACTATGCATTCCTAAAAACAGTCGTAAAAATTTAAATCACTAAGGTATCTGAGAATGATTCTGATTTAGAAGTTAAAGGCACCAGTTAGAATAAAACTCGTTAATAAGAATATTACACACTTTGGTGAAATCTTCCCTACGAACTTTGCAGCTCTTTCACTGACAAAAAATATTTGAAGGTGCATTACCACCATATTTGTTTTATATACGGCTGTATCTGTAATATGCTTATACTTTTAAAGCGTTTCCTTGTACGTGCTTTTGAAATACATCTTTTGACAACTTCCTAAGCCAAATTTGCTTAAAACTACAATATAAGAAACATTGTTTTGAAGGAAGCCATGTTGAACCTTCGAAAACAAATAGTTTTGTCGTCAGATAGCTGTCGTCAGTAAAACTCAATAAATCAAGCACAAACAATATTAGCGACGCGGCTAATACAAAAAAACGAAAAGATTACAAGTCAGTAATTTCAGCGGGTGATAAATGGCAAAGAAAATATTCCACTACACCCGCTGATTTAAACGACTGATGAAAACAGATGAGTGGATGACAAATCGCCCGTTGACGAATGACCATGTTCATGGGACCTTCTAAGGCCCGCGTGCGCCTAAATTTTGACACAAAACGGTGCCAACATATTCGGCCATAACTCGCGAGCAGATTGAGACAAAGAGCTGTTCAAACCCTCCAAAGATGCGGAAACACTTGTTCTTTCGATTTTAAAAAAATTGGGTAATTTTGGATTTGAGTTTTTGTGGGTGACGTCATAATTGGGGTAGGTTTATGCCTTTTTGGCCCACTTCATCTGGTCCTGGGCCCCAACCGCAACAGGGAGCTTTTTATTTCTTTTTTTTAATTAGGCGAAAATCCGCGTCTTTAGAGCCCTTGATTGGGCTCCTAGCGTTTGTGGTTGGCAAGTTATGGCCTGAAAACTACAAAATAAGCAAGTAAATAATCCCTAGAGGCTTTAATTATATAATTTGTTGTTTTGAGGCCATAACTTCCAAACCACAAACAGGAAGATCTATTTCTGCGTAATGAAGCACTTTAACCTTGTCTGTTGAATCAAGGAGTAGTTTACGTGTATGGTATGCTTTGTAGACATTGGTGTCTGATGAACGCGTGTTTTTTCGAAACTTAGGTAGCACCCCAAGTAAAAATAACTGGTTCTAACAAATGTGTGAGAAGCCTGGTGATGAGCGTCGAGCACTTCACCGCAAGTACATTCTCCAAACAAGGCAAATATTTGATGCAATGCTGATTCCGAAACCCATCTCAAAGCATCTCTGAAAAACTGAAGGGTTACTACAATATAGAAATTACGTCGGACCAGGCGGTGAAAGGTCAGTGCGTTTGCGCTCGACGTTAATACGTATATCCTCAAGCTTGATACAGCTTCTAACAGAATTAATGTAGAATTCATCACTTTGAATGCTTTCATAATGTCGTTTTGGCATTTAAACCACAACTATTTCGACAGCAGCAAGCTTTTGCAATCACGCAGCGATTCTCAAAATGTGAAAGCAAGCGACAAGTATTTTCGCGCCTATTTCTGCCGCTGAGTCGTGACTCACCTATAATCAGTTGAGACCAAGCTAAGCCGAAGGAGCCAACTTCCACCGCGATATCTGGATCAGATGCCTTTGTTTCGTAAAAAGAAAGGCTCGCGAGCAAAAGTGAGAAGAGCAAAAGATAAAGGCAAGAGAGCCTTTCCACTCTTGTCAGTGAACGATGTTCAAGAGGCCGCATCATGAAAATCGACCAGAGCAGGTGTCTTTACGCAAGTTAAAACAGAACCAAGTAAAATCCTGTTTGTGTTGCAAATGTTAGGTGAAATGCAAACAAGCCAAAACTTTTCAACACAGCAAAGTTGGACAAAATACTGCAGAGCAAATAAAGAGTCAAAACCAAGCGGAGCACAATGGTTCAACTTGAAAAACACGAAAAGTGAAACGCAAATATACATGAGAGAATTTACACTGCCGATTACCTGGAACGAAATCAGGCAAAAAAAGAAGAATTTTAGGTTCAACATAATTTCAACAGTCGCTGAAAAGTATATTAATCGGTAGGAAAAGCTGTGAAATGATGCACGCCGAATTTCTTGTTGAATGAATTCCCACGCAACAGGGTTTAAGCACTCGATCATTCCTTTGCCATGTTGGGCCATAACACGTTTTTGAAAGTTTTTATGTTTAAATAGTGCTTGCACATGATTTTTCATTTTCACCTGTGACGTATTTTAAAATTAGTTTAAACTTAACAGATAAAACAATTGCGTGCAAACTAACAGAAAAAATGTCAATAATAGCTGCACAGTGCACACCAAGGGAAAAATTTCATGAAGAAGAAAAGTTAAGTTGCGATTTACACCTCGGTATGGGCACCATCAGAAGCACATCAAAACGGTACTCGATTTCTTGCCATGTTTGCTGTAGCATATCCTCATCAACATGAAATTGACCAATGAAAACTGGTTACCACTTTTGAAACGCACCTGTCTCTCATGTGATAATCAAACTTAAGCCACAACAAACTGCTGAATCTTTGAAGATCGCTTGGTTCAGCTGCGTTGATCGTATAATCCGTCGATTCTTCAATCCATTTGTTGTACAAGAAAAGGAAGAATTCTTTAGTTTCGAGATTTCGTACGGTAATCCTTTCTACAAACCTGGAAAGAGACCAGCGAAAAAATTAATTTACTTTATTGGTCTTTTCACTAAAGACAAAACGTGTAAATGCAATTCATATAAAAAAATTGGTAAACTGCTAAAAGCAGATGTTTTGTATAAGAAAACCCTGAAAGCCGCTATGCAGTGCATCTAGCCGCGATTAAAAATTAATAAGCAATAAAAAGTATCCGTCGTTAAAGTATATTTTCATGGATGAGAAGTAAAAATAAGCTTTATATACTCACTTAAACGGAATGCTGGTACGCGGTTAGCGATATCAAAACATCTTGGAACCTCGTCAGGTGTTAATTGATTGGGGGGTCGAACAAAATAAATGAGTGGGCGCTTTTATCGAAAGGCTGAATAGGTCAATGATACCAACAAATGCGGAGAGGCACTAACTGTAAGTGGAATTCCGGCACCACAGGCCCCACACATGAAACGGGTATGTTTGTGGTCGAATTGCATTTTGCCTCGGTAAGGACAACGTAGTGATGATGCATTGGTAAAGCACTTTGCCGGACGGAAAAAGGAGCCACGTTGGCCGTGGGTCCACGGAACAAGCAAGCGGAGATGGGCACCGCAGCCCGCAGACCACCCGTGACGCTCCCGAAAAGTGTACAGAAAGCGCGTATAAATCAAACTGAACTGACTATTGGCATCATTACTGTGCATCAGGAAAATATCCATTGCACATTTTCTGCACTTTGTAATCACAGACTTTATGGATGAAAAACCTGACAGTAAAAATTGGAAGGGAGGACAAACCTCCTCCGATGACAGAAGTATCTGAGTGTAGAACGGCATCTTAGCACAAGCAGGGGCAACGCAAACCTTTACAGCAAATGAGATTTTAAATATTAAAACACGATATTTTGGGTAACAATAGAAAAGGAGAAACCATGTCCCGTTTTCAATTCACAATTTAAATGTAATTTTCCAATTACCAATTTGCGTGTTTCCCGTCGTTGTTTCTCCAAATTCGCACAGCTTTTATTTGTCCAATGCTATCCGGTGTGGTTATCAAAAACGAAGAGACGGTGTCACGTTTGAGAAACGTTTCATTCACATTCTGAAAACATATACGCTTTGTTAACTATTCCTGCTCTGTCCATTCATGGAGCACAAAACCTGAACCGGTAAACACTCTATGTAGGTGGTCGGACAGAAAAAGGAGCCGAGGAAGATTAAATCCTAACAAGATCAAGTTCTCAGTCACTTCAAGAGTAATCGTCTTATCACCTGACAATCCCCATAAATTGAATATGAAGCAGAGCAATATTATCTGGATGCGTAGCCTTCAACACTGAACTCCACCCACTCTAGGACTTGTGGCCTGTGTTTCGTTCGTTGGTTTAGACTTATGATGACGTCTGCCGAGGCTTATCAAACACAGTTCACTGTTTCAAGCACTACGTGGAAAATTCGCTATGCAATTTGCACACAATTCCTGACAGGACACAATGCAGCCTTGAAAGACAAAGCAACAATATGAATATCTATCTGGGGTGATGTAGTTCTCGCAAAATAAAGAACGTAGCGTAGTCTTGAATACAAATGAAAAAGTTATCCTTTGCGGTGGATGAAATTGAGAAACAAAGTAGCAGTGTTTGTGAAAAATGCTATCGCTTTGGTTTTAAACTGTGAACGCCTCGTCGTCGAGTGGCGCGCAAAGCAAAACGGCAAATAAAACCCGAAGATATCAATGCAATCACAAATTTCAAAACTTTAAATATTCCACAGTAGAATATTGTAGAAAGTATAAAAGAATCCCTTTTCCAGCAAAGAGCGGAGAACTGAGCTTCATTGTGTTCTCTTTTATTACAAAAACAAAAAAATTCAAAATGAAGCCAGTGGATTATTTTTCCAATAGAACAAGTAGATTTAAAAATAAAAATTAATTTATTTTGGATAACGACATTGATATTTGGTAAAAAGAAACAAATCAACGTCACCTGTATGATGTGGACATCGCTTTCGCCTTCTGCACCAACCAACGCTAGTGACACTACAGCCGTTGTTCCAGCGTTGTAACGATTGCCAGTGTTAACCGTGACATAATAACGATACTTGTCTAAAGGAGAATTGTCATCAACTTCAGAAAAAACATCCTGCATAGAAAAGGGTTGTATTTTTCTAAACGTACAGCATTTAATGTTTGATATTCGGGATTTGCTGTATGCGGTTCCCGGCAGAAGTTTGTAATCGACCGAAGGTGAAAAAGTACTATGTCTAAAATTATCTACAACTACAGTATACGCAGAAGACCACTTTATGGTCTTTTCAAACGTCTTTTTAATGAAGTGCAATATTTGAAGTGCTGCGTAGTGGTGTACAGACTAAATTTTTTTCCTAAATTTCTTCACGCATACCGGTGATGCAATGCAACCGTCTGTTACGGCGATTGAAATGCAAAACCCAACACTTTCGTATTTGAAGTGCGATTTTAAATCAAACAGTTTATGTAAAATACTTCTTCAGATGACTCTGACTCTACAAGCACAACATTTTTAGTTAAACTTTTAGCTGAGGTCAAGTACCAATCTTACAAGCCATCACATCCGCAACGAACGATCTAGTAATGAAACTTGCAATTTAAAACATGCTGCGTAATCTTATCTTGGTTTCAATGAAGAACATGTGGGTTCTTGAAAGAACTCCTCAACTTGTAAATAACGGAATAAAAACTACCTAGTTGATGCATACCTTTTGATCATCAAGTGCATCGTTTCGGTTAGCCCACCAAAACAGAGCCACATACAAGCAATACAATAATGACAAGAACTTGGCAACGACAGGAGTTTTAGTGATCTCTTCCAACCAGTTCCATAAAAGCTGCAGCAAAAATGAAAGTCAACGATCACAAATCCATCACACTTTGCAGTCCGTCACCATGCGTTACTTTAAAAGAGGTGTTGCATAAAACTCCAGTAAGCCGTATATGGGTGAGTTCGAACCATGGCTGAACACAGCGGTCGCAGTGCATGAGAACAAAACCGGTCTCGAAAATATCACTTGCTTTCCGCATTGATACCAAACAAAGGTGCGCTCATAAAAGACAAGAAATCGCTTTCAACCACCACAGGGCCGAAGCAGTCAGAGAAGAAACTGCAAAAACAGCTGCAGCAACAAAGACTTTTCTCTTTGCTTGTGACAAACTACTGACGCATTTTACAGTTTTCCGCTTAGCTGCGACCTGTTTAAAGCGCTTTTGCTGGTGAAGTGTTCCCCGGGTCGCTGCTTTTTGGTAGCGCTGTACAGATTCGCATTTTTCTAAAGGTTTACTCCATAACCAATTAAGTATATCGATTTTCTGCTAATTTTAGAAACGCTTAGGCCCAACTAGTGTTTCAGTACTTGTTTAACAATAAGGTTGGCAAAATTTTTATTTTTCCAAACCCCGGCGCAATTTACGAAGAACCTTTTACATAAAGTTAATGACAATTTGAGTCTGTCTCACGTTAGAATGATGTGTGTAAGCCCTCATTTCCTGTGAAAACTACTCTAAACACGAAGTGAAGAACAAAAACATTTAGACGAGATTGTTTTTTTTTGCGAAACGATTTCTACGACGTAGTATGTCCCTCATTCCCTTCTTAACCCATACTTTTTCCTATTACCTGCTGCCAGTCTGGTTTTCAGCGAAAATCAAGCAACAAACCAGGACGCGACCCCAAAACACCGTACTTCCGGTTAATCCGAGAAGTATGACAACCGTATTGAACAACATATTGAGATATTCAAAATGACTATCAACTACAGAGCTTTGCCCCTGTCGAAATATGATCAAATGGGATTGTTTCAGATACCATTTGAACGAACGAAACAGAAAGAAAATCATGTCAATTTCTTCAAGAGTTTACCAAAACAGTTAACGCTTGCGAATCATTTGATCACTGTGCGGGAACAAGGGCACAAAATGGTTCTAACAGTAGCGGTTCTGCAACGAGGCCAGAAACAAAGTTTTTACCTTAGTACTGTCTACTTCGCTTGGACAGGAAACAAGCCACGACGCGTGAAGACTGACAGACTCACTGCCACCGATTGTGCCTCTATTTCGCCAGGCAGAGCTTGAAGTACATTCGCAAACAACTGACGCTGATACGCTGGCACTCTCACTGGTAACTCTCTGCAATTGGTTGAATATAATACCCAGGTAAAAGCGGAAATTTTAGCAACATGGAACGTAAACGCCAAACTATGACAACTTAAAAACAATGACATGTAAAGCTACATCAGTAGCGACAAAGCCTTTGAAAAACTATTTCTGGTTTAGTTTGAAACAGTTTGGGGCTTTTCTTGATAACACGTTTTTAATCAGAAATGAAGCAACATTAATAGAAGAGTGGCAATCCGAGATAATTTTTTTAAATTTCTTTAGAATATTAAATGCTATATTGTCATGCTAAATGCAGGGGCGTAACGAGGGGGCAAAGAGGCACAATTCCCCGGGCGCCGAATCACTATGGGGGCGCTGAATAACTGCGCGGGGCGCCGATAAGTTCCAACAATGTCACAAGTACTTTCTTCAATACAGTACACTTGCTTCCGAAAGACGTCAGTTTCGAATATGGAGGCGCCAAACGTGCTTTTTGCCGCGGGCGCTATCTAACCTCGTTACACCCCTGGCTAAATGTTTGTTTAATTTTTATACATAATCTTCATGCTTGATACATAATGGTCGTGTGATTGTTGAGTTAAACGTATTGTGCTATGTAAAGGAAACTAGGTGGCCATCTCTTGTCACCAGTTCTAATTATACGCGAGCTATGTGATGAACATGTGCAAGTTGTTGATATTACTTTACAGCACAGTAGAGTTGCAAGTAACTACATAAGTACATTTTCAACAACATCCTGCACGTGCTGTAATCTGTTCACCGCTTCTCACTGGTAGTCTGTTTTGTTTTCAGCGCTTTTCACGTCACATTAAAGTTTTTAACGTCACAAATCTTTCAGTTTTTTTAACGTCACAAATCTTTCGGTTTTAAATAGCCTGCGTTATTTTGCGTCTTTCGGATAAAAAACAATTGAAAAAAATCTGAAATGTTTCAAAATAAACCATGAAGAGTTTTCTAAATGCTTTTTTAGTGTTCTATCCCAATTTTATGCCCAGTAAATATACAGGTGAAAGAAAACACCATTCAAAACGTAATAACCTAATAAGGTTTTGTAGATAGCGTTTTTTAAACAAAAATACTTTAACACCAGCAAAGACCAATAGGATTAAGTATATGTCGTCAAAACCCAAGAGTGGAACAACTAAAGTTTCTTACAAAAGTATAATGCAGAACGCCGTTGAAAAATTTCCCGAAGTCAAATGTCCAGTGCTTTCCATTACATTCGTATTCGAGCCAATAGGACTATAGATGAAGTGGTTTAAAAACTAACGTGGCTCTATTTTTCAGAGATCTCGCCACCACTGCCTTTTTACATGTAATTTTACTTATTTTGATAAGTGAGCATTCAGTTACATGGTCCAAAACCTAATGCATCTAAGACATCCATAGAGCTGTTCAATTAATTATTATCCGTATTTACCACACCTGATGAACAACTCCGTTTCCTCGGAAAGATGACCGTGTTTCCCTATCCAATTTCATAGTCATTTTCCTTTGGTAAAACTTTCAATAAAAGCATTACTTACATATTTCAGCTACTCTTATACTCCTGTATGTGTAAGACTACATGCAAACATGCTGCAAATGTTTGCAAAAAATTGTAAAGGCAGAAATTTGTGCCAACAACACTAATAAAACCTAAACACAAATTAAAATTCGCCAATATTGATGTTGAATTGCAGAAAATATTTCCGCTTTACAGACTGGAAAATCAACGGCTAGTTAATATGGACAATTAACCTTGCATCCTTCGCTACTCCATTCAAAGGTAACATCGTTCCAGTAAAGGCAGCCCGTCAGATAAGAAGCAAACTGGACTTCCAACAACGTCCCTTGTTTGTAGTATTTTGAACCAAGATCCAGCTCGATGTAAACAAGGTTGACAAATGAATCGCGTGGTAGAAGGCGGATGGGAATTGTCCAAACAACAGGTTTGCCTGTTTGAAACAGCCATTGAAAATTTTCTAGTAGTTATGACCAGGGTGTTTTAACGTTTGACCTTGATATCCGCTAAGACATTTTGAGAGACCGCAACAATTTCATCTGAATACCAAGATAGTCATAAAACGAAGTTTTAGTGTATTTTGGTGGTGGTTATGCAATGAGATTCTACTGTATTTTGAGAGACCGGCAAAAATTAATTTAAGAGACCTTTTCTTTCCCTCAAATCCCTTAAAAACACTGGTTACGACATCCCTGGTAGTCATAAACAAGAGACAGGGGAAGTGGAAAGCCCTTTGAATCACAGCGGCAAATTTTTAAGAAAAGCAGTTGATGTTTTATACAGCAAAGGCAAACGTTTGGTTCGAGATTCTTCATCATTCTCCAACAACGAAATCATGGCGTTTTTATAGTGTACATGTGCTGGGGTGATCTGTCCTATAAAACGTGCATCGAAAAACCATTCAAATCTAGTTTAGTTCCCGTCCCAAAAGTTTAAGTTCTAAGGGAAACAGCCATACTTGATGAGAACTGGTGTTCAGTTCAGTTTATTTAGCATCCTGCACACAGAACTGCGATCATCAGGACGCAGGGGAAGGAAGCAACAACCGCAGCTGCGATTGGTTCGATGACCACAACAAACGTTTTACGTCCATCGTTAGCGAAAATTCAAGGGTTAGTTACTGGGAATTTGAGAAAGGTCATTATTCAGCTTACTGTACACTGTTTGGAAGAAAACAGTTCTAAGCCTCGCAAAAAACAGGAAAATTTGTTTTTTCAGTAAGAGTGTACAGCTGTTTCAAAAATTGTTTTAAAAAGTTTTCATTACAATATTTTCTACTTGGATTGCATAAGCTACAATCCGTATGTAAGAAACCATGCCAAAACTCCAGTCAGACAGCGCCAAATCGAAACTGATTTTGTTAAAAGACAGTGAAGCAAATAAATTTACCGAATAACGGCTGTTCACGAGCAGATACCTACCGGCAACCAGGGGCACTTTGTGTTGCAAATAAACTGTTCTTCGGTTAGCCAAGTTAACGCTTACTGATGACGCGTTGCAGAGACAAGGTCTGATGAAAATCTCCAGGAAACCTTGGTCAGCTTTTCGAAACTGGATCTTTTGGTTTATTTTCATCACTCCAACCGCGGTTCTCCGACAGTCGTTGTTTTTACAAGAGGAGGAAACTTTCAGAGGAACAATGCTAATGTTTGGCTTTATCGGTGTAGAAAACTTAAGAGGTATATTACGCATAAAATTGGAAGGAATCGATGACGTGTTATTCCATCCGGATGACAAAGCAATAGCCGTTACATGATCCACCTTCCATGGATTGGCGCTTACGCTAATTTTACTTCCGTTGAAATATAAAACCTGCAAAAATTTGAATTATGTATATATAGGTAATGATATAGTTTAACAGTAAAGAAACAAATGCGCGCTCTTTTACCTGAATGTTTACTGAATCTCTGAACATTTTGGGACTGATACTTTCCAGATTCATGCTATCAAAATTAAAATCCGTCAACTTGATTCCTGTTGAAAATAACAACATGCTGCAAAAATAGTGTTGACTTTCGCATTACACATTGTCCCAATTACAGGCATTGTCCAACACTCGTACCCTTCTTTTTAGGATTTCCGAGGCGCAGAAACTTTGTTTGAACTGCGTCAGTATTAAAAGAAAATGGCGTTTCACCAGGAACAATTGTTCTCATTACGTATTTTCCTATCAAAAACATGTCTGCAGCGTCCGAAACCTGAAATGAAAATAGCTTGTATTAAAACTTTGAATTGTTGTTTTTCGTATAGATGTTTACACGAAAGTACTGTTTTGATATAACACTTCTAAACATGTGGCAAATTTCACAACACAAACTCCCTACTTGGTAGCCTTTGCGCTTCGTAACTGAAAATTAAAAGAAAAGCTACAGACAAATGGTATTTTGCGATTATAGTTTACTGAAAGTACTGCTCTTGCACATATTTTGTATCTTTTGCAAAACTGAGTTAGTGCCAATGGACCGACACGAACCACTAGAAGCTATTAATTGGGGTTTATCATAAAGGTTTCGTTGCGGCCAAGTTGGTGTATTTTTTGTGGTATAAGGAGAAGGTGTGCACTTAGCAAACATTATTTCTATGGTATGTTGCAGTTAAATGCACTTGGGCTCCAAAGAACCGACTGTTAGCTTACGCTAGTTTTTAAGCTGGTTGACATCTTTCGAATTTTCTGGAAACTTGTTGACCAGCTTCTTTGCACTACAGCAAAAAAAGCAAAAACAATGAAATACAGTAGATACAAAACTATTTGGCTGGTATCTTTAACAACTAGCCAACTTCAGAAGCATAACTGTCGCCAGAAACTTTTCAATAGGGGTGCTTTACGTTTGCGCAGGGGGATTGACATTCGAAATTTAACAAAACCTCCACTGATTTATGGTGTTTCGTAATTCAAATTTGCGTCTTCGAATTTTGTCTGGCGGTGTTAAGCCCACTAAAGCTCCCCGTGGCGACCGGACTGTTCAGAAGAAAACTTGTTTTTTAGCTTTAGATATTTCCCTTTGACCACGCAAGCTGCTTACTAGCCTTGAAATTTTTCCACCTTATCAACTCTGACACCGTCTTGATGTAAGAGAGAGAAATTGACAATATATCTGTACTTCTGATAGAACCTTTTGCTGATTGCTCCGCGAGAAACAACTTGACGTTTGACAATTTTCTCCATATTAACTCCTGAATAAAAATACTTTTTATCAAAACAAGTGAAGTATTCAACAGCAATTCGAGTGCGTACAATAAGCCGTAATCAGGCAATGTTTCCTTGTCTTAACTTACCTTAAAGGATGCTAAGCACAAGTCAAAACATATACCCAACCAGCTCTCGCCGGGTTAGCGAGCTGTTACAGATCAACTAAAACCGACTATATCTATGTAGTTCACCTATTATCAAAAGGCAAAAGTTAACCTCTTGCATAAAACGCATAGCGACTTGCAGCATGTGAAGCACAGATGTGTGTACAAACCAGAGGATCGTTTACCTGGTGACTCTCGGATAGATTTCGTGGTCTCTTCGTCACTTGAGCAAGCAAACCACATATTTGTTTCACCAACTCCGGGGAAGTCAGCTTCACCTCACCCAATGCGTGTATAATTTTTATCCACTGCAAGCATTAAAATTTAATTTGGTTACTGTGGTGACCAATGTCCTCTCTGAGGTGCACAACTGCGCAGCACCACCAGACCATTTGCGCAGTGAAATCTCATTCTTGCGCACTTGCAACATTCCAAATTAAATATCGTATATATATCGCATAGGGCTTTTGCCACTTGAAACGCTTCACTAGTTGTGTGACTATGGTTGCGCAATTGCATGCGCACTTTAACAAACATTTGCTCAGTGTACAATTTTCTTGGAGGGAACACTGCTGTGGATGTCGCCGCGTTACAGAAAATCATGCATTGAGTCCCTATGTTGGTGGAGAAACTGACGAGAAAATACGTTACTTTTACTGTAATAATGCGAAGTTTACATAAGCCACATATAAATTTTAGGAGAAAAAAGTTTTCGATTGAGTACATATGCACATTTTTAGAAAGCATGTTTGGTCGGAAGTAACAATGGAGCTGCTTACATTATTCCGATGGCGATCATTTCTTTAAAAAGTCTATTTCAAGTTTTTTTTAACAAGTTTTAAAGTTTTTTTCACTGCAGAGGTTAAGAAATAAATGTTGGTAGTGTAACGGACAGAGCTGGAGATATTTAAGTATTTTCTGTTTATTTAAGTTAAGGAGCAGTGGGGTGTTATATTTTGTTGTACGTTGTGTGCAATTGTGTTATTTGTGTACACATAGTGGATTATGGTGGATATATGGGAAGGAAATGTATTACCAAGGAAGCTGTACGAGTTGGTGTAAAATTCAGCACCATATGGGTGTAACTGCAAATACAAACGCCATTTTTTGAAAACAATGACTTTTATTTCGACCTTTCAGTTACGCGAGTGCAGGGGCCCCAAAATATTTTGCACAGGGCCTCCAAATTGCTAAGACCGTCACTGCAAACCACAACCAAAAAAATAATATTAAGACGAAACTTAACGGCTGTTTTTGATTTCAAAGTTTTTCAATCTTTGGTACATTGTCAAAGTACAAGGCGCTTTGGCTCGGAGGTACTATTTCGGAAGTAAAAAAGAAAAGTCATTTTACTGGAAACAATCTGCAACGCAGTAACTGCATGCACCAATCTTGATTGACTCGGCAAAGTATAGATGGCCTGTTTAAGCATATTTGCAATCATTTTGATGAAGACCAGCGATTTTTTTATTTTTCACATTTTCACACTGCTGGCTTCCAAAAAAGGTCGTGAAAACGTACAGATGAAGAATTGAAAAGCAACTTGCGCAAACAAACAGGTACGATGTCCGGTTTGGTTCTTGGGCGTTAAGCCAAGCAGAAAATTGGAGCGCTGCATTACAAAGGAAATGCATAAAAGGTCATCACTATATGTGAATGAAAGAATCATCTGTAAATGGAATCCCTGCACTACTGGTGTCCCATTGAGGCTGGGACTGACCAAGGTTATATTTGCGGCAATCTTGCACTTTGTTTACTTGGTTACATTTTCTCTTGCAGCTCCGGTATCACCAAAGAGTTAGAAAAAATTCGAAAACGGAAATTCTAAAAGAATCAAGAAAATCTTGATCTTACCATAGGCTTCTTGATGACGTCCCTGCCTGCATTCGGTACCAGACCCTGCAGCAACTTTTGAAAATTTTTTGCTTTAATGTTCTCCTCACCAAAAGAACTTATCAAGTCCGACTCTCTTTTCGAAAGTATCACTTCTGTTTGCATCGTTTCTCTTTTGCATGAATTAAATTGATCACAGATGTCAACAGCTAGATCCACTGTGTTAGATTCGCTGCGGTCAGGAGCCATCTTCACTTGAAAAAGTGCATTGTAGTATCCATACTGCAATAATGTTTCTGTGCCGTCTGTAGTAAACGCAATCGTGTGTATCAGTAACCTACCCACACACAGGTTTCTCAGTTTTACAAATCATGACACAGAAAAGCTGAATCTTTTTCAAAATTTCCTGAATGAAAATTCCAAACGCCTTCGATAATACTCGGTAGGTGATATAAACTATAAATCCGTAATTAAACAACCTTTCACACATTGCACCATTTTGTGAAAGATTTTAACAACGGCGAAAAGCGGAATGCTTCGAGATCAAAATACCAAGCACAAGGATAACTACAATCATCACTAAATTACCTGTATTTTTTCCATAATTTAATATTTTACAGCTCCTAACCTGCTTGCGTAAAAACGCAAAACAAAATGCAAAACAATTGCTTCGGTCTACACTTTTTCGCACTATCTTACTTTCCGAAACTTTACTATGTATACTTTTTTAAAGATATTCTTTGCGTGACTATGGCGTAATAATGCTGAAAACCTCCCATGTAACGCGATTGAGGTCTGTAAAATTTTCGTCATACCAAAGTATCTTTAAAGTTGAAAAAAGTGTTTCAAGTAACATCTCAGTCAGCAGCATTGCTCAGAGGCACAGAACCAGACTTAATTGCAGACAATTGGTCAAGTAATTAATACTTCATGTGTCAGCTACTCTACACAGTTGTTTTGTGGTTCTACGACAGCGCTTGCCGTCAGTGTAAGACAAATAAGGGTTTGTGGAGTTACAAAAACATGTTATAGATAGACGAATCTCTTCTTCGGAACCGTCTCTTCAGCAACATAATTTTCCGGCTTCATACATAGCTTTTCTCCAATGCAAAAGTCATATTTCCATTTTCCTCGAAGATGATTGACAAGCATGATATAACAACATATACTTAAAGCCTTCGACTATGTTGTTTTGAATCACCTAGTTCGAAGGTGGAAACAAACACAGTCAGTAAGCTAAATACTATCTAAATTGTATTTGTAAATTGCATTTGTGAACAAAGGTTTCTGAGAAAAGAAACGAAGAATTCTCTTGAAAGGATGAGTTTAGAGCAGGGTTCTCCAACCTTTTTTGTCCGAGGGCCACATGAGCTAATACAGAACATGTCGAGGGCCGGACATCTTACGTGATATGATTGTTTCGGGATATGTTATATTCTACCAAATCAACAATTTTTCGTAATTATATTTTTTCATCATTGCAAAAACGTCTTCACGGGCCGGATGAAATGGTTTCGCGGGCCGTAGTTTGGAGAACCCTGGTTTAGAGGTACATGGCAAACATTTATGCATTTTCATAACCGCTTTTCCTCTGGGGAGTGTCGCGCGGTCAGCAGCCTTAGGAAGACTAGAAATACCTCATGGTCAACAGCATCTCAGATAGTTCTGTTGCTCCACACCAAGAACAATGAGCATGGGCATGTGGTTCGATGACCTTTGCTTTCTCCAAAGCAATGCTATGAAGGTTGTCCTTACGATCTATGTTACGTTTTCAACCTCTGTTAGACAGTGGTAAGGGGGGCAGCGTTAATTTTGTGACCTCAAAACTCTACTTAATGGCAAGTGCGGGAAAACCTTGTGGTTAACCCAAACAATAAAAAACAAACCTGTGGTCTCCACAGCGTTCCTGGATGTAGTTAATAGGTCACATCCACTGTACAGTGTTTGTGATGCTTCCTATCAGAAAATAGCACGTTGCGCATAGTTACCGTTTCGNGAGATGTGGGGGCAGTTTTTGCAATTTTATTGTAGATTTGATTATATAATCAACCAAAATTATTATANGTGGACCTCTTGCATTTCGGAAACAGGGGGAAGTCGTTGGTTCCAGGCCGTCTGTCGATTCTATAAACAACAGTATATATAGCAGCTTCACGTGATTGTTTTGGCATTTAATGTGAAACGTCCCGGCACGGGAACTTGGAAAAAAGTCAACGTTGCGTTTCGAATTTTGCGCGCGTCATCTGTCTTTCATTTCACAAAAAGACTGAACCACTTGACGAGGAACTCTGTCACCTCTGCTCAAAAAAGGTAAGTTCACTTCGCAGGCACATCCAAACATTAATATGTTTGCTCAATAAATCACTAGAAACTGAAGACACTATGAAGTGTTACACACACCTGCGTGACACACGAAAAAGTTGTACGTAAGAGGAGAGTTCTTGTCGTGATAAGCATCGCAGCTTACGGTGTAGTTTGTCTCGTCGACAAATCCTGTTGTTGGTTTAACGTAGCAAAACCCACCAACAGGTGGCGTTGATATTCGGACGTCATAAGATGTAGACGCTTGTTGACCGTTTTCCGTTGAACCTTCAGAATACCATTGCTATTTTATTGGCGTAATGCTAGCAACCAGGTTTCACAGATGTGCAGCAATTATACCCGAAGCGACAATTGCAGCATGAGTCGACGTTTCAACAGCAGCGAGGACAGTTGTGTTCAAACTGCACCATTCCTGATCGTCGCACCAAGACAAGCGCATTGTGATTTCGTATTTCACAAGCCAGGATCGATGTAAGCAGCCGTTACAAATCAGCTGAAGAATTAAAGGTTCACCCAGCACAATGGAAGTTGCGCAATTCGACCAACACCTGAAGAGAAAAACGCGTGATAAAAGTAGTAACTACAACGTGAACGTACGTGCTCATGGTGTCTCGGCTGCTTTGCCCTGTGCTGTGCAAAAGTCGATAGTAGTTTTGTCCTTCATGTTTTTTTTGCAGTTTCATACTCAGAAAATGGCAAGAGTTTTTACTTTGAGAAGGCCGTTTGTACCAAAAGGAATAAAACACAACCACGAATTTTAGAGATTTATGGGCATCCGATTTGCAACACGAAATTAAATATCATAATTTATTAACCCCACAAGTAAATACCACAGGTTAAAAAATATTCCCCTCGTTTCCAATTAACATTTAATTACGCACAGATTCCTTAACAATTGAACTTGTACCCTCCTTAATTTCTTCAAAGCGCATTTGCGAAGCAAAAACGTTTTATCACATAAAAAACTCATATTGGTCACACTTTAAACTGGTGTTGAAAATCAACTGCGCCTACATCTGCTAAGAATTTAATTCAACTTGCTTGTAAAAGTTTGTAAACGTTTCGCAGACTTCAGTATGATATCAAGAATTTAACGAGTGTCCAATCTTTGCGCAAGATTTTACACACGTTTGCGTTGTTGAAACAGTTATGCCCTGACATTGAATTCCGGTGTAACAATGTAACATCTACTGGCACGACAAACACAGTTGTTGAGTCCACCCACTGCATTAAGTTAACCATACTGATGCATCCATCGAGCTGCAGCCAACAGCCTGCATTAGACTTGATTGGAGCAATACATGCAACCAAATGGGTTAATACATCCTACAAATGGGCGTAGATATGAAAAATTGAGTCGCAGCTCAAGCAAAAGGCGATATCGAATTTCGGTCTATTGCGCCACGACGCCCAAGCAGGTATCTGTTTAAGGCTATACTGAAGCTGCTGATGTCCCAGCAGCACGTATTTACCCTCCGTGAAGGTGTTTTCGGAACCACGCAAACATCCGTAAAGGAGTGCATCCTTTGTTTGAACTGACTAGGAAACTTCTCGTAACTTTCTCTAAAGCAGTGGTTCTTAACCGAGGAGGAACGCCTCTGCAGAGGAACGTCAATCAGATCTCAGGGGGGTGCGAGCCCTGCGTGGTCTACAACATGGAAAGTTTGATCAATAAATTTACCAACAAATGCGTTTGTCTTTACAACTTATTTAATACCAGGGGGGCTTGAAACAAAGGACGATTACTTGAGGGGGGCGTGGTATCGAAAAGGTTAAGAACCACTGCTCTAAAAAAGTTTGATAAGCTTCAGGGAAAGTTTCAGCTGTAACGTTCATAGTGGTCTTGGTATGATCAGGTCCCCGAATCGAGATCTAGACCCACCAGTACAGAAAGGGATGCACTAACCACTGAAAGGAATAACCGATACTGTAACATGTAACACAGTCGGTGCTTAAAAACGTGAGAGAAATCAGTTCCAAAAGGCTGTGTTGCGTTCTAGAAGCAATATCTTTAGTTCCTTGTACAATACAGCTGCATCATAAATTCTTAACTGATTTGCGGTTTCACAGAATAAAATTTACTTTACGTTGAGGAATACCATAACTTTGGTCTTACGGGCCGGTGTAAAAAATGCTTCCTGTTGAAAATAAGTGAAGTAAAAAACAAGCAAAGCTCTCTTACTTTAGGTAAACATCTGGAAGGATTTCCTGCCGTCTCACAAGCTCTTGATCAGCAAACCTGATAACACTTCCAGAAAAGTTTGCAAACACGCGAACAAAATAATCTGTTAACTTTCTGCAACTTTGAAACTTGCAAGGAGAAACTTTTATTGCTAGACATCCACAACCGTGCTTGTTCCAAGCACGATCCTGAAAAACATGTCCTTCTATCATATTCCATACTCCGTCAGCTCAAAAACCTATTTACTGCAAAACACACTGCAAAATGTGTAATTCCAGTAACCATAATAAACGCTTTTGTTGAATTTAATCAGTTGTTCTCGCACCGTTTAAAACGTTTTCATCAAAAAAGAAAAACTACTTCGTTTCCGTTACTGGCAGGGCAAACATAGAGAGGAAACCTTAATATCTCTAATGCTTTTATCTCAAAGTTTTCATAGCATTCTGTGGGATTTCTGCTGCATTCAGCGTCTCATGAACNGTTTTATACTGAGTTGTAACTCAGGTGCTTTACTTTCAAGTCAAACATTTGTTTNTCAGGTAAAATTTGTTAATAGTTCACCTTTGTGCACTAATTTCCCGACTTTTACGTTACTTGGTAGTTCATCCTTTGCAGTGGCACAAAACCATTCAAACGTGGAGTTACTGGTTGCGAAGTGACCGATCAGCTGAGCTTCAAACCATATGTGAGTGGTGTTTGATCCTGTAACATTGATTGCAATTAAATTTCGGCTTCACTACAAATAAAATCGAAATGGCTTTTCCTGAAAAAAGATTCCAGTTAGAGGAGAGAAAAATTCGAAATATGTACAGAACATCTGCTGTAGCCTAATTATTACCATTTTAAAAATAAATGCCACAAAGGTTTTGATTATTATCAAAGTTGCAAATGTTTGCAATAGCCAAAAGATTCTCAAACTATAACACAAAACGGATCTGCGACTGATTCAGAGATTTTATTCGGGTCCGTTCTGTGAAAGCGGGGTTTTGAAACGGTGGTGAAGAACTTGATTATCCACTACGTACAACAGACAAAACAAAACTTTCGAAACGTACGTCATGAATATGCAACAACAATTACAGACTCTAGCTTTGCAGCGGGCTGTTTGAGGAATCTCCTGCCTGGTTCTGCTCCCATCTTCTTGCAATGATTCAAGCTTACACTCATCATTCAGCAATAATAGTTAAGTCACAGCAGTCACCAACACCCAGCGAATCAATCGCAATTTATTGCGTAAGGAAACTAGTTTCGTGTGTTACACATCTTCAGTCCTTATTCTGAATGTTCTGAATAAGAATTGATTTGCTGGGTGTTGGTTACTGCTGTGACTTAACAATCATTGCTGAATATGCAACAACTGAACTTGCGTTTATGAAATAAATACAAGCAAAACGAGTTTTCGGCTACCGTTGGTCTAAAAACTAAAACATCTGAGAAAATAAA